>FLOH01001504.1_pt1 | contig 36396 bp, 37 predicted proteins | sample 756751 | NCBI WGS metagenome assembly FLOH01 (sample SAMEA4026879, study PRJEB14308) | marine metagenome | biome: coastal water; material: water | depth 74 m
GTGGCGCTATCAACAAATGAGCGAGCAGTGTCAGACTTTGGCATTGATCCCGCGAATATGTTCGAGTTCTGGGACTGGGTTGGTGGGCGTTACTCAATGGGCTCGGCTATCGGTTTGAGTACCATGATTGCCGTTGGTTCACAGCAATTTGGCGAGCTACTTAACGGTTTTCATCACGCGGATCTTAATTTTGAGAATGAACCTTGGGAGTCCAATGTCGCATTACAAATGGGCGCACTCGCGGTGTGGAACCGCAACTTTCTAGGAATTGACACCACAGCAGTTCTTCCCTACGCGCAGTACTTGGAACGGTTCCCCGCCTATTTACAACAGCTCACGATGGAGAGCAACGGCAAAAGCGTGCGCAGCGATGGCGAAAGCGTGAGTTACGACACTGGGGCTATTTACTGGGGCGAACCCGGCACGAATGGTCAACACAGTTTTTACCAGTTGCTGCACCAAGGAACAAATACGGTTGCGTGCGACATCATTGTTGTGGCGCGAGCAAAACACGATCTGGGCGACCAGCAAAGCATGTTGGTCGCAAACGCACTGGCGCAAGCGTCTGTACTGTCGTTGGGCATGGATGCCAATGAAGTTGCGGCGAGTAGCATCCCCGCGGATTTGGTGCCACATAAAGTCATGCCTGGTAATCGACCTGTAACCCTGATCATGTGTCCCGAACTAAACCCATTTGTGCTGGGCATGCTCGTTGCACTCTATGAAAATTGTGTTTTTGTACAGGGCGCCATCTGGGGAATAAATTCATTCGATCAATGGGGTGTCGAGTTGGGGAAAAAAGTGGCAACGGGAATCAGTGAGGCTTTCGAGTCGCCCAGTCTGGCCGCAAATTTTGATCCGAGCACGGCTGCGTCGATTAGCCGCTACCTGAATCTGCGGGATCAGGGCTAACGTTCACGCCTGCGCAAATACCTTTCAAAGTCTTTTGCGATTGCATCTCCTGAGGCTTCAGGCAATTCGGTAGTGTCCTGTTCTTCCTCGAGTTGGGCAACGTAGTCCGCTATTTCTTCGTCATCTCGAGCCAATTCGTCCACACCCGCTTCCCAGGCCCGCGCATCTTCGGTGAGATCACCAAGGGGGATAGGCAGATCAAGGAGGTCTTCAATCTTTGCCACAAGTGCAAGTGATGCTTTAGGGCACGGGGATTGACCGACGTAATGGGGAACCGAAGCCCACAGGGACAGGCTGGGGATGCCGAATTGTTCACAGGCTGAGGCGATTGCGCCAACTATTCCGGTTGGTCCCTCATAGGTGGAGAGCTCGACGTCGAGGTCGTGCAACATTTGAGGATCGCCCGTAGTCGCTGACACGGGAACCGGACGGGTGTGCGGATTGTCAGAAAGGAGAGCGCCAAGAGTGAGAACTAGGTTGGTATCCAATTCAGTGGCGACCCCGAGGATTTCTCGGATGAACTGTGGCCATTTCATGTTCGGCTCAATTCCGGCGACGAGCACAACATCTCTGGCCAGTTCGGGTACGTGCGCTGTGAAAATTCGGGTACCCGGCCACACGATGCCACGCTCGCCAGAATCCGTGACATAGGTGTGAGGTCGATTCACCTGGTAGTCGTAATATTCCTCGGGGTCAAGTTCGAGCAGCAACTCGGCATTCCACATATCGCGCAAGTGGCTAATTACGCCCGAAGCACTTTCTGCTGCATCATTCCAACCTTCAAATGCGCAGATCGTGATTGGGTTTTCCAACACGGGGAGGTCGTCAAACTCGATCACGTCAATCTACCTCTTCGTCTTTGTGCGGCATGTGCGATCAAATCCGCCACCCGATCTGGCCAGTACAGTGGAACGTCATGGACTGCACCGTACCAATGCTGTAGGGCGATATTCATCTTTCCCTGAACTTTGCCATCGACATCGTCCTTGGCGCGTGCCCAGTCGTCAAGGGTGTCGGTTCCGGTGGCTCTATTCAGATCGCAGGCAATGAGGATCCAGCTGGGAACGGTGATCAGTTCTAGGTCGCTATCGGGGTTGTAGTCAAAAAATGAATCCAGAACCGCCATGTGCCTTTCGAACCCGATGGTCGTGACTAATCCGGCGCTGGGCGCAGTCTGATAGGTGCGACCAATTGCCTGCATGACCGAATCTTGTTCCGCCACTGACAGGTCGATTCCCGGTGGCAAATAGTGTGCGCGCAGTTCAGATTCTGCGAAGGGGCCTTTCGGCGGTGTGAGTTCAACGCGGAGCCTTTCTCGGCTGATTGATCCGCGCTCAAGGATATTGGCAGGAGTGAACGCCCCGCCGTCAACGAGCACGGCGCTATGCGTTCGATCTGCAAAATTTGCCGCAAAGTGCAGTGCAACGGATGCACCCCATGAATGACCCACAACGCATGCCTGATCGATCTCCAATAGATCTAAAACAGACACGCAGTCCTTGCTTACCGAGGAAACTTGGTAGTCCGATTTCATCCGGCGAGACTCACCGTGTCCGTTGAGATCAATGCTGACAATTGCGCGCTCTGATCCGAGTGATTCAATTACTGGCCACCAGTAGTCCCCCTGTTGGGAAAGACCATGTAGCAACACAATCGGGACGGAATCGAGATTGCGGGCAGGAGCGTAGCGAAAAGCAACGCCGGTATGAGTGGTGGAAAGGGGATAATCGGCATACGGTGCGTAGTTCACGCGCCTACTCTCGCACTAAGGTTCAGTGTGATTAAACCCAAGGCTCTTTTGCTCGATCTCGATGGCACATTGCTCGAATCGGAGAAACTCTGGTTCATTGCAGAGCAGCGCCTGATGGGTCGCTACGGGCACAGCTGGACCGTTCAGGACCAACGGCATTGCATAGGTGGCCCGCTGTCGCGAGTAGCCGACTATATGGAACTGCACATCAATGGCGTACAGCCTGCATCCATTATTGGGGCGGAACTCCTTCGCGAGGTGGGATCACTTTTTGCATCCGAGCCGATCGAGTGGCGGCCGGGTGCGCAAGCACTCGTTATGCAGGCACACAAATTGCAGATTCCCACGGTCATTGTTACCGCCTCGTGGCGGGTCCTTCTCGATTCGGTCATGGCCAGGATGAGCGAAACTGTGGGAGATTTTACCCTTTCAGTGGCAGGTGATGAAGTGCGCAAGTCCAAACCACACCCAGAGCCCTATTTGAATGCGGCTGCAGGTGTCGGGGTGCCGATTGATCAATGTTTGGCGATTGAAGACTCACACACGGGGACCCTTTCAGCAGTAAACGCAGGTGCGAAAGTGATTGCTGTCGCGCACATGCAACCCGTCGAGGTACCAGGAGCAGTTCTTCTCAAAACGCTTGAGGGCCAAGACGTTGAGTCACTCTGGATGCTGGCTAACATGTGAGCTAAGCGCAGCTTTGAGACTCTCCTGCACGAGCGAACTCCCGGAAGTCCACGTTGCTCGGTCTGGCAACGGCGGGGGAGTGCCACCAAATTCGGGACACAAAGGCTTAAAAGAGCACCAGCCGCACAACTTAGATGGCGTCGGCGCAAATGACCGTTGTTCTGCACTATTCGAGATGGCGCTACGCAGAGCAAGAATTTTTCGTTCAGTGCTAAGCAGGTCACTTTCAGAAGGCTCGTATTTCAGCATTTTGCCATTGCCCAGATACATCAACTGCAGCATGCGCGGCAGCTCACCATTGATGCGCCACCAGGCCAAGCCGTAGAAGCGCATTTGGAACATCGCCTTATCCGAGTATCGAGGTGACGGCGACTTACCGCTTTTATAATCCACGATCCGAATATCACCAGACGGATTGCGGTCAACTCGGTCGATGAAACCCCTGATAGAAAACCCCTCCTCCAACTCAACACTCATGGCTAACTCGCGCGCATGTGGTTCCAGGCGGTTGGGGTCTTCCATGGCAAAATAGGTCTCCATCAGTGGCTTAATCGGCGCAAGTGTCGCTTCAACGAGTTCCCGATTACCGGAGGTCTGTGCGTGTTCGAGTACTAGAGCGGCCTCATGAGGTTTTGTTTCCCCCAATGATTCCAATGCATCTGTAAAAAGAGAAAGGGCGAGTTCATAGGTGCGTTGGCCGGCTGGAGCATCAAAAATCTTTTCCAAAACTGTGTGAACGAGTGTTCCGCGAACCGCGGCGATTGACGGCTCTTCTGGCAATTGGTCGATTGTTTTGAAGCGATAAAGCAGTGGACACTGCTGGAAGTCGGCACTGCGGGAGGGTGAAAGCGAACTAGGGAACACTCATGCAGCCTAGTTGCCTGCCCGCAGATAAAGTCTTCATATGGCCAAACGCCCCGTTCATCCACCCGCCCCACGCCACCCGGTCGACGTGGGAGCTCGACCCCGAGGCCCGCTCTGTGAGGGTGATCTGGTGCAGCTCATTGACGCTCGCTCGAACAAGAACACAATCACGTTGAAGCAAGACGGGGTCTTCCACAGTCACCGTGGACAATTGGCCCACAACGAGATGATTGGCAATCACGAGGGAATCATCATAAATAGCGATCGTGCTGTGTCTTATCAAGTATTGAGACCGGCGCTTGACGACTACGTTCTGTCAATGCCCAGAGGGGCGGCTGTTGTCTACCCCAAAGATGCCGCCCGGATAGTGGGTTTAGCGGACATCGGAGAGGGATCGCGCGTTCTTGAGGCGGGCGTCGGATCCGGTGCTTTGACCTGCTCACTGTTGCGCAGTGCGGGCACTAGCGGCTCGGTAGTAAGCATTGAACGGCGCGAAGAGTTCGCCGAGATTGCGGTGGAGAATATCTGCCGATGGTTCGGTGGATTCCCGAATTCTTGGAACCTACACATTGCTGATCTGCCCGAGTGGGAACCCACGACGAGACAATTCGATTCGGTAGTTCTTGACATGTTGGCACCATGGGAATGCATAGGCGTTGTGGAACAGGCGCTGCGCCCAGGCGGGGCTCTCGTCGTGTACGTCGCGACAACCACCCAATTGTCACGTGTGGTGGAAACGATTCGGGTGCGAGGCAAATGGACGGAGCCACGTGCTGAGGAAAGCTTGTTACGGACCTGGCATCTGGACGGACTCTCGGTCCGACCAGATCACAAGATGAACGGTCACACCGGGTTTCTGGTTGCGGCAAGATTAATGAACGGTCCATCCCTTGATCGCAAACGCCGTCCAGCACCGGGCGCTTACGGCGAGGACTATCACGGTCCTGGGGGAGTGCATGAAACACAGTAAGACGGATCCCTTTGCGAGCCTAGGGCGCGTTTTCGGGTTATGGTGTGCGTGCAGTAACTAACGGGAAGTGGTGATCACATGGACCAAGACGCGGATCTGATGCGGATTAACGGCGAGTTGGCGGCCGCGCGGGATCACAATGAACGGCTCATCACCACTCTGCGTGACGCCCGCGAGCAAATCGTCTCCCTTAAAACCGAGGTGGACCGCCTCGCCCAGCCGCCCAGCGGATTCGCCACGATCCTGGTCGCTTATGAGGACGCGACCGCGGACATCATGGCTTCGGGGAAAAAAATGCGCGTGGGAGTCAGCCCCACCATCGAGATCAAGGATTTGGTTCTCGGGCGGGAGGTGCTACTCAACGAGTCCATGAATATCGTGAGTATTCGTGAATACGACGAAACCGGTGAAATCGTTGTTCTCAAGGAACGCATTAACAACGACCGGGCACTAGTTGTTGCCCATTCTGATGAAGAACGCGTGATCAAACTCGGCGAGCCACTCATCCATGAAAAACTCCGTGCCGGTGACACTCTTTTATGCGATATGCGTAATGCAGTAGCTGTGGAGAAGATTGCTCGTGCTGAAGTCGAGGAGTTGGTACTCGAAGAAGTTCCTGACATCCACTATGAAGACATTGGTGGCCTGGGCGAGCAGATCGAAGCAATCCGCGATGCGGTCGAGTTGCCCTACCTGCATGCGGAATTGTTTCTCGAACACAAACTCAAGGCACCAAAGGGAATCCTGCTGTACGGACCGCCGGGGTGTGGCAAAACTCTCATCGCCAAGGCAGTTGCTAACTCATTGGCCCAAAAAGTTGCCGAGAAGACCGGGATTGACGAGGGAAGATCATTTTTTCTTAATATCAAAGGCCCCGAATTGTTGAACAAATACGTGGGTGAAACTGAGCGGCACATCCGGTTGGTGTTCCAGCGGGCTCGAGAAAAAGCTTCTGAGGGAATGCCGGTCATTGTCTTTTTCGATGAGATGGACTCGCTCTTCCGCACTCGCGGCACGGGGGTGAGTAGCGACGTTGAAAACACGATCGTTCCCCAACTACTCAGTGAAATTGACGGAGTCGAGAGTTTGGAGAATGTAATCGTGATCGGTGCAAGCAACCGAGAAGATATGATCGATCCAGCGATTTTGCGCCCGGGTCGTCTCGACGTGAAAATCAAAATTCAGCGGCCAGATGCGCAGGCGGCCGCTGCAATCTTCTCCAAATACTTGACATCCGATTTACCTTTGCATGAAGAGGACCTTGCCGAGCACAGTGGCGATCGGGATGCCACGACAGTGGACATGATTTCGCGAGCAGTCGAACGGATGTATACCGACTACGACGAAAACCGGTTTCTTGAAGTGACTTATGCAAATGGCGACAAGGAAATACTGTATTTCAAGGATTTCAACTCGGGAGCGATGATTGAAAACATCGTGGCCAGGGCCAAGAAATCGGCGATTAAGGACTACCTCACCTTGGGGCAAAGAGGTATCCGGGTACAGCATCTGCTTGATGCGTGTATTGATGAGTTTCGGGAAAATGAAGACCTTCCCAATACGACTAATCCCGACGACTGGGCCCGAATCTCTGGCAAGAAGGGTGAACGCATTGTCTTTATTCGCACCCTCATTGAAGGGAAGAAGGGTTCTGAGCCCGGTCGCTCAATCAGTACCGCGTCCAACACCGGCCAATATCTGTAGAAGTTGTTTCCTTTCCGATCTTCATGACTAAGAGGCGGCCATGAGCGTTAAACGAGTAATGGGTATTGAAACCGAATACGGGATCTCAGTGCCTGGCCACCCCACCATGAATGCAATGGTCACGAGCTCACAGATCGTTAACGCGTATGCAGATCTAGCAGGGCTAGATCAGGGGATGCACGCGCGTTGGGACTATGAACGCGAGACTCCGCTGCGCGACGCACGGGGATACGACCTCAGTCGCGCGGATGCAGATCCATCCGCGTTGACCGACGATCAGGAGCTCGGACTGGAAAACATAATTCTCACCAATGGAGCACGGTTGTACGTGGATCATGCACACCCGGAGTACTCGAGCCCGGAGGTAACCAATCCGCGAGATGCTGCGCTGTGGGACAAAGCGGGTGAAGTGATTATGCATCTGGCTGCGAGATCTGCCCCAAAGTTTGACGGCGCCCCGATAAAACTGTACAAAAACAACGTAGACAATAAGGGCGCCTCCTATGGCTGCCATGAGAATTACCTTATGGCGCGGCAGACTCCGTTCGCGAATATTGTGCGGTTGCTCACGCCGTTTTTTGTGACTCGACAAATATTTACGGGAGCTGGACGGATGGGGAGAGGGCAAGAAGGTGGGATTAAGGAGTTTCAAATCTCACAACGTGCCGACTACTTTGAAACCGAGGTTGGACTCGAAACAACACTTAAGCGGCCGATTATTAATACGCGTGACGAACCGCACGCCGATCCGGAGAAGTACAGACGCCTGCACGTAATCGTGGGTGATGCGAATATGTCCGAGACGGCAACGATGCTCAAAATGGGAACGACTTCCTTGATCCTCGCGCTGATTGAGTCAGGCTTTAATGATTTTGGGCAATTTGAGCTTTCGGATCCGGTTGCGTCAATGAGCAAAGTCTCCTATGACCTGAGCATGCAGCAAGTCCTTCCCATGGCCAGCGGAAAATCGTTGCGCGCCATTGATATTCAGTACTTGTACCTAGACACTATTCGAGCGCATCTGTTCGCTAGGACGGAGCCCGATCTGCAGACCCAAGAGATACTGCAGCTGTGGCAGTCCACGTTGGATTCACTCGACGATCGAACCGGAGAATATTCGGTGGCGGCTCAATACGTCGATTGGGTGTCCAAATACCAACTCATGCAGGGCTACCGAAATCGGGATTCTTTGGATTGGGATTCACCTCGGTTAGCGCTGATCGATTTGCAATACAGCGACATTGATCCGACTCGAGGAATCGCTTTGAGCCTAATGAGTAGAGGCTCGCTGCGGACCCTATTTACCGCTGATCAGATCAACACCGCGGTGGATCAGCCGCCCACCGATACCCGGGCATATTTCCGCGGTGAGTGCGTTCGACGCTACCCCCAAAATGTGGCTGCCGCCTCTTGGGACAGCGTGGTTTTTGATGTGGGTGCAGACGCCTTAATCCGGATCCCAACCCTTGAGCCCTTGCGGGGTAATCGTGATTCGGTTAAGGGGCTACTGGACCAAAGCGAAACCGCGGCGAGCCTGCTCGATTCATTGCGCTCTGGCGACTAACAGTTAGGCTAGTGATATGGCTACCCATGAAAATCAGCAGAGCAAACGCCCTCGTCGTGACGAAGACGTCGATGCTCCAGTATCCGGGGCCAGTGAGACGACAAGTAAGGCAGATCTGGACACCGAAGTTGACTCACTCCTTGATGAAATCGATGAGATTCTAGAAGTGAATGCGGAGGACTTCGTCAAGTCATTTGTTCAAAAGGGTGGCCAGTGAACCCCGAGTCTTCGTTCGCCCGCCACCTCGAGAGTCAAGGAAAACTTCCCAACACGGTTGTTGCTGCACACGGTGAAGATCTGTTCGCCCCGCACGGAACGACGATTGTCGCACTGCGTCACGCCAACGGCGTTGTGATGGCTGGTGACCGCAGAGCCACTATGGGTAACGTTATTGCCCAGCGGGATATCCAAAAAGTCTTTCCGGCCGACGAATATTCACTCATTGGAATCGCGGGCTCCGCGGGGATCGCCATTGAGTTAGTGCGACTTTTTCAGGTCGAACTTGAGCACTATGAAAAAATCGAAGGAACCTCTCTTTCACTCAATGGGAAAGCTAATCGCTTATCGAGCATGTTGCGATCTAACCTCGGACTGGCCATGCAGGGGATGGCGGTAGTGCCGCTGTTCGCTGGATTTGATTCGAGCCAGAAAGTCGGTCGAATATTTTCTTATGATATTACAGGTGGGCGATATGAAGAACATGATTTCTTCGCCGTAGGTTCGGGTTCCCAGTTTGCGCGAGGGGCGCTAAAAAAGATAAATGCAGTTAACCAAAGCGAGGAAGAGGCAATTGCGGCAGCGATTGAGGCGCTATTTGATGCGGCGGACGACGACAGTGCAACCGGCGGTCCCGACATCAGTCGCGGCATCTTTCCAGTGATCTACTCGGCTGGGGCAACGGGAGTGAGTGAGATCGACACCGAGCGTGTTTCCGAACTCTCCCGGCAGATGCTGCAACGTCGAGCTGCGCGCCCCAATGGACCTCGGGCTCGATTGATTGCTGAAGGCGGAACAGCATGAGCGTGCCCTATTACGTTTCGCCGGAACAGATCATCGCCGATAAGGCCGAGTTTGCCCGTAAAGGGATCGCCCGTGGCCGGTCGGTGATCGTGGCAAGTGCGGCCGATGCGATCTATTTCATTGCAGATAATCCCTCGCGGGCCTTACACAAAATCGGTGAAATCTACGACAAAATTGGTTTTGCCGCGGTGGGCAAATACAACGAGTTTGAAAACCTGCGTGTTGCTGGGGTGCGGTTGGCTGATACCCGCGGCTATTCCTACGATCGAGGTGACGTCACTGTGCGGACGATCGCAAATGCGTACGCGCAAACCCTAGGAAGTATTTTCATTGAGGCCGCAAAGCCTTTTGAGGTGGAAATCGCGGTGGCTGAAGTAGGCGAGCGCTCTGATGCGGACCAGTTGTATCGAATCTCATTTGATGGATCCGTACATGATGAAGCAGGGTTTATCAGCATGGGTGGTGATAGTGAAAGCGTGGGTAACGTCATGAAGGACAACTGGAGTGTTGGATCCGGTGCCAAGGAAACCGTGGGGGCGGCCGTAAAGGCACTGAATCCCGATGGGGAGCAGGGACTCGACTCCCTGGAGGTCGCCACTTTGACACGTGGCAGAGCTGGTCGATGCTTCCGTCGGTGTAGTCAACAGGACATTGCCGAGTTGCTCGGATAGCGCGGCTGGGTAGACGGGAAGGAGTGAGCATGGAGCGCAGAATTTTCGGGATTGAGACGGAATATGGCGTCACGTGCACCTTTAAGGGGCAGCGTCGCCTCAGCCCCGACGAAGTGGCGCGCTACCTTTTTCGAAGGGTGGTGAGTTGGGGCAGGAGCAGCAACGTTTTCCTAACAAATGGAGCCAGGTTATACCTCGACGTGGGATCCCACCCCGAATACGCGACCGCGGAGTGCGACGACTTCTTGGAACTACTCGCCCAAGATCGCGCGGGTGAACGCATCCTTGAAGGCCTGGGTATTGAGGCAGAGGAGCGCTTAACCCAGGAGGGAATCCATGGGGACGTGTATCTGTTCAAGAACAACACCGATTCGGCCGGGAATTCCTATGGGTGTCACGAGAACTTTCTGATTGATCGACACACAGACTTTGCGGCCCTGGCCCAGGCATTCATTCCGTTCCTGATTAGCAGGCAGATCATCGTCGGCGCCGGAAAAGTGGTGCAGACGCCGCGTGGGTCTACCTACGCGGTGAGTCAGCGAGCGGACCACATCTGGGAGGGGGTCTCCAGCGCTACCACGCGTTCTAGGCCGATCATTAATACGCGAGATGAGCCACATGCGGATGCGGACCTGTATCGCCGGCTTCACGTAATCGTGGGCGATAGCAATATGAGTGAGACAACCAATCTGCTCAAGGTTGTATCCGCTCACCTGGTGTTGTCCATGATTGAATCTGGCGTGGTCATGGCAGATCTCACCCTGGCAAATCCGATCCGAGCGATTCGCGAAATTAGCCACGACACCACCGGAACCCGCAAGGTCAAGCTAGCTAACGGCCGCGAACTGTCTGCGATCGAGATACAGAGTGAATATTTTCAGAAAGTGTCCGAATATGTTGCACGTCGAGAGTTGGTTGACCCAACAACACAAAGGGTCATGGAGCTCTGGGAGCGGTCAATCAAAGCGGTCGGATCCGGCGATTTACACTTAGTTGACCGTGAAATCGATTGGGTGATCAAGCTTCGCCTATTGAGACGATACATGGAAAAAAACAACCTGACCCTAGAAAGCGCCCGGATCGCCCAACTCGATCTGGCTTATCATGATATTCGCCGTGATCGAGGTTTGTACTATCTGCTTGAGCGAGGCGGCGCAGTCGAATCGATTGTGAGCCACGAGCAGATCGCGAAGGCGAAGGATCACGCTCCACAAACCACCCGGGCTAAATTGCGCGGGGACTTCATTACCAGGGCCCAGGAACGACGTCGGGATTACACGGTTGACTGGGTGCATCTGAAACTCAATGATCAGGGGCAGCGGACTGTATTGCTGAAGGACCCGTTCCAACACACCGACGAACGCGTTGATCGACTCATTGCCTCCATGTAGGTATCCTGTATCAGTGAGAAAACATATAACTACCGCCATCGTCGCTGTTACCTCAATATTTTTAGTAGTCGGTTGCTCAAGTAGCCAAGACACTGATCCCGAATTTGCCGAAGCCAGTAATGCTTCGGGGCCGTATTCGGTCAATGACTGCGGGGTAGTGGCCGCACCGGTCAGTTCAGAGAATGCACCGGCGGGAACCGCTATCGACGGTCTGGTGATAGGTCAAGACGCGATACCAACGGTCAGCGTGGGACCGGATTCGGCGCCGGCAATTGAACTTATCTCTACTGAATTGGTCCCGGGCAATGGAGCGAGTGTAGCTCTTGGGGACACAATCACCGTGCACTATTGCGGTGTGGGGCAAGCGACCGGCGTTCTTTTCGATTCTTCATGGGCGCGGGGTGAACCGGCGACCTTCCAACTAGAGCCTGGCGCGCTCATCGAAGGCTGGACTCAAGGTGTTCCCGGGATGCAGATCGGGGAGCGTCGACTGTTAGAGATCCCCGGAGATTTGGGCTATGGCGCGAATCCGCCGGGCGGCATTGAACCAAACGAGACCCTCGTTTTCGTTGTTGAACTTGTGTCAATCAATTAATCCCCACACAACCAGACCTCACAGAAAAGGAACGAGCATGTCACAACTGAGCAAGCCTGAAATTGATTTCGTTGAAGGCCCTGCACCCACCGAATTGATAAGCACCGACCTGGTCCTGGGAACAGGAGCAGAGGCCACTGCCGGCGCTGCCGTTGAAGTTCATTATGTGGGGGTGGATTTTGAAACCGGCGAGCAATTTGATGCGTCGTGGGACCGTGGCGAAAGCATCAACTTCCCGCTCTCGGGTCTGATTGCCGGTTGGCAAGAGGGTATCCCCGGAATGAAGGTCGGCGGCCGCAGGCAATTGGTCATCCCTCCAGCATTGGCGTATGGAGAGTCTGGCGGTCATCGACTCTCCGGACGCACACTAGTTTTCATCATCGATTTGCTCGACGTTAAATAGACTGGGTACTTAGATGGCCAGACGCGATAAGACAGAGCGGCTACTGAACTTAGTGTTCGCCATGATGTCCACGCGTCGAGCGATCTCACGGTCGGACATCCGCGAAAATGTGGCCGGGTACGAGGATGCACGATCAGACGATGCTTTCGAGCGAATGTTTGAACGCGATAAAGACGAACTGCGCTCGATGGGCCTACCCATTGAAACGGTCAGCGACTCACTGGGCGAGGTCTTAGGCTATCGAATTTTGCCGAGTGAATACGAGTTCGTTGACCTGGAACTAACACCTGAAGACATCATCGTGTTAGGAGTGGCGGCACAAGTCTGGGACCAGGCGGTGCTCAGCGCCCCAGCCCAAACTGCCTTGCGTAAAATCGAGGCGAAATATGGCAGGAGCTCAGTCACCCCACCCGCCGAACTTTCCGGGCTGGTCCGGTTCCAAGCCCAAGACGTATCCCTTCCCGTCTTGCTTACCGCCGCTCGTGAAAAGCGGGTGGTGAAATTTGACTACCACAATCGATCAGGAGTGCATTCCGTGCGCAAGATTGAGCCTTGGGCACTGATTTGCCGGCAGGGGAATTGGTACTGCATTGGGTTTGACCTGGACCGAATGGACCAGAGGACATTTAAGCTTCGGAGAGTTCACGGCACGGTTCGAATCACCGCTGAGAAACACAGTGCTCCTAGGCCGGATCATCCCACCATAGAAATTCCACAGTCTGAAAATATTGTCGCTGCAACCATCACTGTGGCCGCAGGTCACGGCGCCATGTTACGCAGGAACTCGACGAGTCTTGATCAGACTGCGCTAGGGGATCGAATCGAAGTGCGCGGCGTATTGGCAGACTTGGTCGAGTGGACGTTGCTCGCGCTGGCCCATGTCGTGACGATTGAATCGCCTGCATTGGAGGCCGAAATTCATGCCGCAAGCAAAGCCCTGATTGCAGCACACCCGGCGGGTTTCACGGAGGGTGCGTCGGGTGCCTGAACTCATATCTGATCGAATTCCGCGACTACTCGCACTCGTTCCTTGGCTGATTAAACGGCCTGGGATCACCATGACGCAGACGGCGGAGCATTTTGGAATTGGCGTTGACACGCTCACAAAGGACCTCTGGCAGATAGTGTTATGTGGCCTTCCAGGTTATGGACCCGATCAATTGGTTGACATTGATTTTTGGGACGACGATCGGATTTGGGTCCACGATCCGCAAACACTCGCCTCGCCCATGCGAATCAATTCCGAGGAGGCGATTGCCTTGGCGATCGCTCTGCGCCGCATGAGTCAGATTCCTGCGGTTGACGAGAGGGAATTGATCGATCGCTTGATCGGGAAGTTGGAGACCGTAAGTGGGGGTGGAGCCGACCTGCTCGAGCTTACGCAGCCGGCGCAGATGGCACTAAGTGAGCTGGTCGAAAAGGCGCTTGTCGAGGATTTTGCATTAAGTTTTGACTATTCTTCGGCCCAAGATGACCTCTCCCATCGAAGGGTTTCGCCGATCAGAGTGTTCAGCGTGGACGACTTTCTCTACCTCGCTGGTTGGTGTGACCACGCCGAGGCAGTTCGCTCATTTCGATTCGATCGGATCTCCAACCTGAGTGCGCTCGCACCTCTGGAGCATGTTCCACCCGGAATTGCCACTGAGGTAACGGGATTATCTGATCTTGGGCAGGCGCCAGCCGCGCTCGTACGGATTGAGCACTCGATCTCTTGGGTCACTGAGGAAACCTGGGTGAGCCTCGCGCCTGTGACCGCGGGGCACGCCGAACGGGGGCAAATCCTGATTCGGGTGCCATATTTGTCCAAGGAGTGGCTGATTCGATGGATTCTGTCGATGGGCGGGGCTGCTGCGGTACTGGATCCGCCCGAAATTGCCCAGGAGATTCACGAAATAGTCACTGAATCCATGATCCGGTTGCGCTCCGAGCACTAAAGTCCACGTACGATACGTACAGAAGGTAGATGCCTGACCTAGAATGGTAACCAAGTGTGGTCTATTTTTATCAGGCCAATATCAGCGGGGCTGGAAGGGGATCACATGTTCAGTAATCTCAAGGGCTGGGAATGGCTCATTATTGTTGCTTTGATCCTGCTTTTGTTTGGCGCCAAGCGACTGCCAGATGCCGCACGCGGACTTGGCCGCTCACTTCGAATCTTCAAGGCAGAGACAAAGGGTTTGGCCGGATCTGACTCGGACGAGGATGACAAGGCAATTGACCCAGCGGCTACCGCTTCTGAGGCAGAGGCGAACACTTCCACTCCGGCTGCAGAAACCACACCTGCTGAGCCGAATGATCGTTAGCTAGGGCCGGTGGCGCTGCGCGAAAAGCAGGAGTCGGCGGCCATGCCGTTGACCGCGCATCTGCGGGAATTACGTTCACGTCTGTTTAAGAGTGGAATTGCCATTGTTATTGGGATGGTGATTGGCTGGATTTATTACGCCGAGATCTTTATTTGGCTCAGTAAACCATTCACCGATGTCATCGCAGCGGCAACCGATAGTGGCCAAGACGTGACCCTGGCATTGACCGGTGTCGCCGATCCATTTGTTTTGCAAATTCAGGTGTCGGCTGTGGCCGGTCTCGCATTGAGTGCGCCCGTGTGGCTGTATCAGCTGTGGAGATTCGTCACGCCAGGGCTACATCGCAATGAGCGCAGGTGGGCAATTGGTTTTGCCGCAATCGCTACGCCACTTTTTGCCGCCGGGATCACTCTCGCATACCTAGTGTTGCCCTTCGGCCTGGAAATCCTGCTGGGCTTCACGCCAGAAAATGTGGAGAATATCGTGTCAGTCGACAAATATTTGTCGTTTTTCTTACGCACTATTCTGGTGTTTGGGGTTGGGTTCCTCACTCCGCTGCTCATAGTCCTGTTGAACTTTGCCGGAATTCTGTCCGGTAAGCGGCTTCTCTCGTGGTGGCGGTGGATTATCTTCACCGTGTTCATATTTTCGGCCGTGGCCACGCCAACCGGCGACCCAATTAACTTATTGTTGTTGGCAACTCCAATCTTGATCCTCGTGGTGATAGCTGTTGCCGTCTCGCTACTCAACGACCGAAGGCGCGCCCGCAAGTCAAGGAATACTGATTTCAGTGAACTAGACGATGACGAGATTTCACCCCTGGAACCGGATTCGATCTAGCGCATCGGCTACGCGCGTGCCTGATCAGCAGAGTTTCTCGCAGGGATTAGGCTGTGAGTATGCATTCCGCGGCCGAAAAGTACGCCGCCTCTCGGGAGCGTGCACAGGATGGTAAAACCCTAATTGGTCCGTTTACCGCTGACTACAAATTTGATCTTGATCCGTTCCAACTAGAAGCCGTGCGCGCCATCGAGGCCGGAAATGGTGTACTAGTGGCCGCTCCCACGGGTTCAGGTAAAACGGTGGTGGGAGAGTTTGCCATTTTCCGTGCGTTGAATTCGGGCACTAAGTGCTTTTACACCACCCCAATCAAGGCGCTTTCAAACCAAAAATTTTCCGAGCTAGTGCAACGTTACGGCTCAGAAAACGTGGGTTTGTTGACCGGCGATAACAGTATTAATGGGGAAGCGCCGATAGTAGTCATGACAACCGAGGTCCTGCGCAATATGTTATATGCGCGTTCGACAACGCTGAACACTCTTTCCTTTGTCGTCATGGACGAGGTCCACTATTTAGCAGATCGTTCACGAGGCGCGGTGTGGGAAGAAGTGATCATTCATTTGCCCGACTCGGTCACCATAATCGCGTTGAGTGCGACGGTGAGCAACGCGGAGGAATTTGGTCGGTGGTTGGCCACTATCCGTGGAAAAACTGAGGTGATTGTTGAGGAAGTCAGACCGGTTCCCTTGTGGCAGCATGTCATGGCGGGCAAAAAACTCTACGACCTGTTTATCGATGATTCACAACATGAAGTCAACCCCGAACTCGCGGCACTAGCTCGGAGCTCGTCCCACGCAGTAGCGCAACGAAGCCGCTCCAAGTATGGGAGTAAGGGTCGTAACGCGCCCAGACGCACCAGTTTGACCCCGCGACGTAGTGACGTCGTGTCGCTACTCGAGTCCGAAGCCCTACTGCCAGCGATCTACTTCCTGTTCAGTCGAGCTGGCTGTGATGATGCAGTGGAGCAAATCCTGGGTTCTGGTTTGCGACTGACGTCCCCGGTCGAGCGGGAAATGATTCGGGATCAGGTTTTGGAGTCAACCAAGGATATTCCCGACGAGGACCTGGCTGCATTGGGCTTCAGCGACTGGATTGATGCCCTTGAGCGGGGAGTCGCGGCTCATCATGCCGGTGCGTTGCCGAGATTCAAAGAAATTGTTGAATCCCTTTTTCAGCAGGGCCTTCTTAAAGTCGTATTTGCAACCGAGACTCTCGCTTTGGGTATCAATATGCCCGCTAAGTCGGTTGTTCTGGAGCGTCTGGTCAAGTGGAATGGTGACGCGCACGTTGATCTATCACCAGGGGAGTACACCCAGATAACGGGGCGGGCCGGCAGGAGAGGGATTGACGTTGAAGGTCATGCGGTTGTGTTGTGGCAACAAGACCTGGATCCCAAATCGCTCGCGGGTCTGGCGTCCACGCGCACCTACCCGCTCAAATCCTCATTTAGACCCAGCTACAACATGGCCGTAAACTTGGTTGGCTCCATGGGAACCGAGCGGGCGCGGGAACTGTTGGAAACCTCTTTTGCCCAATTTCAGGCGGACGCCTCCGTAGTCGGACTCGCAGCTGAGCTGCGCAAACTTGATGAAGCGAAGGCTGGCTATTTGGATTCAATGCGGTGCCACTTGGGTGATTTCGAGCAGTACAGCTTATTGCGACACGAGATTTCGGTGGCCGAACGCCAAGACAGCAGACAAGTGGTACGTCATCGACGCGACGTGGGTGATGCGCAGCTACGAACCCTCAAAGTCGGGGACGTAATCGTGCTGTCAGCGGGGAAGAAGGCTGGACCCGCAGTTGTTGTTTCGCCCGCGATCAATAACTCCAAGGTTGAACCGCGACCCATGGTGGTAACCGGGGACCTTCAGGTACGCAGACTCAATCACCATGATGCTCTGGTGGATCTCACCCCCATCGGCCGGATCAGAGTCCCGAAGAGTTTTTCATCCCGGGACACGAGCATGAAGAAGAACCTTGCGTCCCAGGTTCGTGAGATTGGTCAAAGATCTGTTGATCCCAAGAGGCGTGGGAAGAAATCGCGCGACGTTAATCCAATCGTCCAAGACCTGCGTGATCAAATGCGGGCCCACCCATGCCATGGCTGCGATGAACGTGAGGCCCACGCCCGTTGGGGTGAGCGGTATCAAAAAACGCACAGCCAATATCAGGAAGTATCCTCTCGGATGAAAGGGCGGACCAATACGATCGCTCGCCGATTCGATCGTCTCTGCGAGGTGCTGGCCGGGCTCGACTACCTGGCTAAAAGCCCACAGGGCGAGTGGCAGGTAACCCGCAGAGGGGATCTGCTCAAGGGGGTGTATTCCGAAAATGATTTGTTGATTGCCCAAACTATTTTGGGCGGTGTCCTTGACCCACTTGACCCCGCTGCGCTTGCGGCGGTGTGTTCAACCTTTGTCTATGAAAGTCGACGTGGCGATTCAGATGAAGCCCCCTCGGTGCCTGGTGGCCCCACCCAGATTGCGCTGGACGAAATTCATGAAATTTGGGGTCAGGTCGAGGGCGTTGAACAAGATCATAAAGTTCACGAAAGTAGAAAGCTTGATGCCGGACTCGCATGGGCGTTGTACCGTTGGGCGAAAGGGGCAACCCTAATGAAAATCCTGACAAGTAATGACGTGACGGCCGGTGACTTTGTTCGCTGGGTTCGGCAGGTAATCGACTTACTGGGCCAAATCGTCGCTGTCACGCCCCAAGACTCTGATCTGCACGCTAATGCGGTTGCCGCCATTGATCTGTGTCAGCGGGGAATCATTTCCTATCCGAGTGCAGCCTGAAGCAATTCGGCCACGTTCTTCTCCACACCCCATCTGATTGCGAGGGTTTCGAGGGCTTGCGGATCAACAGGTTCATAGGGAATCTCCACGTTCCATTGATGTACCGGGAGCCGCGTTTCAGCAGTTATCACTGCGAGGGCTGATTCAAGGTACGCGCCACCGGAGGTGATCCGTTGCGCAAGTAGGGGTGTGAGTGGCCTTGCGCAAGTGTCGGCCGCCGCCGCGCTCATTATTGAGCCCAGGCTTCCAAATTCGTTAACCAACGCACAGGCTGTTTTTTCACCTATTCCGGTGATCCCCGCCAGCCCATCACTTGGATCGCCGCGTAGAGCAGCCATGGCCAAGTAGTCGGCCGGACACACCCCGTACTTCGCCTCGATGGCCGCTGGACCCAGAATCGGCCATCCCTCGACGCCGCCGCTGACTTGGAGAACAAGTGACACGCGTTCATTGACGACTTGAATCAGGTCACGATCACTCGTTACGACAAGGCAACGCGCTCCAGATTGTTGCGTCAGCGAAGCAATGACATCGTCGGCTTCAAAACCGTCGACTCCGGCTCTGGCGATGCCGAAAGCGTCCAGAATCTCGGCGATGGCTTCTATTTGTGGAGGCAGCGTGTCCGGGGCATCTTCTCCACCCTGATCCGACTCAACCCGGTGGGTTTTGTAGCTGGGCAACAGTTCCACCCGCCATTGCGGTCGCCAGTCGTTGTCCCAGGCGGCAACAAGCCCGCTGGGTTGGTGGATCACAATCAGTTTGGTCAGCATGGCCAAGAAGCCACGCACTGCATTGTGGGGACTGCCATCAGGTGCCGTCATCTTCTGCGGCAGTGCATAGAAGGCTCGGTAATACAGGGTCGCGGTATCGAGAATCAAAAGTGGTCCACTCACGGCGAAAGTATGGCATCCGGGCTAATCTGTACTACATGCCTGCGACATCGGACTACACGGAGCGAATAACCCAAGCGCAAGTACACATGCAAGAACTCGGCCTCGAGCTCATGCTCGTCACTCCAGGGGCAGATCTACGCTACTTGATCGGCTACAACGCGATCCCGCTCGAGCGCATCACCGCCTTGGTGATTCGACCCCACGCAGAACCTTTTTTGCTCGTACCCCGCTTGGAGGTATCAACGGCGATGGCGAGTCCATTTGGTGATCTGGGCTGGGAAGTAGTCGGTTGGGGCGAAAGTGCGAACCCATACGAGATCATTGGGCAAAGATCTGGGTTTGACGGAGGAAGAGTTGCCGTCGACAACCACATGTGGGCTGAACGAGTTCTTAAAATTTCAGAGAATTTTCCGGGTGCCACAATTGAATTAGCAGCACCCATCATTAGTGCGATCCGTATTATCAAAACCCCCACCGAGTTGAACTTCCTGCGGGTTGCAGCTGCAGCAATTGACCGGGTACACGCTCAAATCCCGAACGTCCTGCGCGTTGGACGTACCGAAGAGGAAGTCGGCAAAGATATTGCGGACCTGATTTTGTCCGAAGGACATTCACGTGTTGATTTCGTGATTGTTGCCTCCGGCCCCAACGGGGCGAGTCCCCACCATGAACTCAGTGACCGAGTCATCCAATCGGGGGAGCCGGTAGTAGTCGATATTGGTGGGACGATGCCCAGTGGCTACTGCAGCGACTGCACTCGGACTTACTCGATGGGGGACCCGGGGGAGCAATTCAGACAGCGCTATTCGATCTTGCAAATGGCACAGGAACTCTCCACTCACGCCGTAGCCCATGGCGCGGTGAGTCACGATATTGATGCAGCGGGACGCAACGAACTGGCGAAACATGGTCTCGGGGAGTATTTCATTCACCGAACCGGTCATGGGATCGGATTGGAGACGCACGAGGAACCGTATCTGGGTGAAAATAATCAAACCGTGATCCAGAACAATATGATTTTCAGTATCGAGCCGGGTTTCTACATCGAAGGTGTTCACGGCGCGAGGATCGAAGACATAGTGATCTGCACCCCAGATGGCCCCGAGTCGGTAAACAAGCAAACCCGTGATCTTGTAATTATCGGGAGCTAGTACATGTTGAATTGGACCGGAACTAGCGTCTCCCGGCTCGTATCGACCCAGCGGGACTCCGATTTGCTGACCTTGACGCAGGACTTTGCCCACGAGCAGCTTGCACCGGTCGCTGCCGACTGCGAAGAACGGGAGGAATTCCCGCGTGCGCTAATCCGGGAGCTCGGAGCGTTGGGACTGCTCACATTGCCGTACTCCGAGATTATCTTGAAAGATCAAGATGCAAAAGTCCCGTACACCGTCTCGCTCCAAGTCCTAGAAGAAATATCGCGCGCCTGGCTTACCGTGGGCATGAGCATGAGTGTCCACCACTTGGCCTGCGCCCCGCTGATCAAATTTGGGACTGCGGGGCAAAAGGAACGCTGGCAGGACACGATCCTTAGCGGCACGACGCTAGGTGCGTATTGTTTGAGTGAACCCGACTCCGGGTCCGACGCTGCAGCAATGACCACTCGGGCCGTTAAAGAGGGTGACACTTACCGAATCAATGGAACAAAGGCATGGATTACGCATGCCGGAATAGCGGATTTCTACACGGTCATGGTGCGTACGGGAAATCAGAAAACGCGTGGAATATCGTGCTTTTTTGTTCCTGCTGACACGCCAGGGCTTGAGTTCGGACCACCTGAGCACAAGATGGGCGGAAACGCGTCACCCACGGGACTAGTTCACCTCAAGGACGTCGTGCTTACCAGTGAACATCTGATTGGCCAAGAAGGTCAAGGATTCCCCATCGCACTTGCCAGCCTGGACGTCGGCCGGCTTGGTATTGCGGCCGGTTCAGTGGGCCTAGCCCAGGCAGCATTAGATGCCGCGCTCACCTACTCGGGTGATCGAGAGCAATTTGGTCACACTATTGATCAGTTCCAAGGTGTTGCTTTCATGCTGGCGGACATGGCAACGGCCATTGCGACGGCTCGCAGCACCTATCTTGATGCAGCCCAGCGGCTTGACCACAATTTTGATTACGGTTCGCTAGCGGCTATCTCTAAGTTGGCCGCATCTGATGCAGCCATGAAAGTCACCACAGACGCAGTGCAAATTTTTGGCGCGAACGGGTACACGAAGGACTATCCCGTGGAGCGCTACATGCGTGAGGCGAAGGTTCTCCAAATTGTTGAAGGAACTAGTCAGATACAACGAGTGGTAATTTCTCGGGCCTTGTCAAAGCATGTGGATTAATGTCTCAACTCACCCTGATTACACACGCAGTGATCTATTCGCACAGCAGTCCTCATGCCACAGCCCTTCTTATTGATGGCGCAGAGATCGTGTGGATCGGGGACCACGAGGCAGCTCGGGCTCTTCAGGGGCTAGCCCGCACTGTCATTGATGCGGGGGGACATTTTGTCGCGCCAGGTTTCGTCGACGCCCACGTCCATGCGACAAGCACCGGAATCATGCTCGGCGGGTTAGATCTCACGCAAGTCACACACAAAAAGGAATTCCTTGACTTACTTTCGGACTACGCAAAACATGTTAACGGCGCCACGATTCTGGGTCACGGTTGGGATCAGAGCAATTGGGTGGACCCGGAACTTCCCACCAGGGCAGAAATCGATCGAGCCACCTGGGGAAGTGTCGTCTATCTGAGTCGGATCGATGTTCACTCAGCATTGGTCTCCAACTCATTGATCGCCCAATTCCCCGAGATTAAATTTTTAGCAGGCTACGGAGAAGGCGTTGTTACCCAATTAGCCCACGGTGCAATACGCAAATTTGCCCTGGGATCCATCACTCATTCACAACGTAGTACCGCACAAGAATTGTTTTTGGATCATGTGCTGAGTCAGGGGATCGTCGGCGTGCACGAGATGGCAGGTCCGCACATCAGTAGCTACTCTGATGCCTTGTCCTTGCAGCAGTTGTCATCCGGATCCAATTTCCCGCAAGTAGCGATTTACTGGGGCGAACTTCTCAGCGAGGAAAGCCTCAATATTGTGCGCGAATTAAAAGCAATTGGTGCAGCAGGAGACCTGTTCATTGATGGTGCGCTTGGTTCACACACCGCTTTTCTGCACGAGGCTTACTCTGATGAACCACAGACCACAGGCGCCGGCTACCTCACGGCTGAACAGGTCGCAGACCACCTGAAAGCGTGTACCAAGGCCGGGATCCAGGGCGGCTTTCATGTAATCGGTGACCAAGCCTGTGAAATTGCCCTGAGGGGCGCGCGACTGGCCGCCGGGCCAACACCGGATCTGGAGTTTCGCAGTCTTCGACACCGACTCGAACATGCTGAGATGCTTTCTGAATCAGGGATTACGGAACTAGGCGCACTGGGCATGACCGCCAGCATGCAACCGCTTTTTGATGCATGGTGGGGGAGTCCGGGTGGGATGTATGAATCTCGCCTTGGTAGGCGTGCCCACCACATGAATCGATGGGGGAGCCTGCAGGCCAATGACGCGGCTGTCTGCTTTTCATCAGATTCCCCGGTGACGCCCAACACGCCGTGGCGTGCCGTACATGCGGCGATGAACCACCACAACCCACAGGAACGCATCAGCGCAAGTGCGGCATTCGCGGCTCACACCCGTGCAGGCTGGCGAGCACTCGGAGCACAATTTGATTCCTATGGCGTGATCGAGGTGGGAGCGCCCGCGCATTTAGCCATCTGGCATGTCCCGGAAAGTGAAGGTGAGTTGCCAGGTTCACGATCGGCTCAGCAGGGTGCACAATCTGGGTCGGCAATTGCGGTGTTACCTGATCTGGGCAGTTCACGTGAACCCGAGATTCCGGTGAGTGTGTGTACGATCGTAAATGGCATGGTTTCTTACACGGGCGAAGATTTCGCAGATCGGATCAGAACCTATGCCCAATAATGTGATGGGCACCGCGGTGCGTCTTCTTTTGGCTGTGCTGTCGGGTTGGCTACTTGCCTTGGCGTACCCGACACCAGGCCAATGGTGGTGGGCACCGATTTCGGTTGCGATCTTTTCGGCCTTGGCGTGGAATCAGACGAAGAAACTAGGTGCAATAACCGGTTTCCTTTATGGGTTCGCAGCATTTCTCGCGCAACACACGTGGCTCACGGTGGTGGGCGTGGACGCAACATGGATTCTGTCGCTCTACTTGGCCATCTGGATTGGTGCTATCGGAACCGTGATTTCGATCATTTCCAGGGCGATTACTCGAAAGGCGATTCCGTGGCCGATCGGCCTCTTGGCGATCAGTTCAGTCTGGGTCCTAGAAGAGTTCCTCCGTGGGCGGTATCCATTCGGTGGGTATCCGTGGGCTCGATTGGCATTTAGTCAGGCGGACTCACCCCTTGCCTTCTGGTCACGGATCGGTGGAATCCCGTGGTTGAGTTTCGTGGTGGTCGCAATTGCCGTAGCCTGCGTGGCCATTTTCTTTATGGCGTCGATGCGGGCCAAGGCCACACTCGTACTTTTTATTGTTGCCTGTTTTCTCATTCCGATTACTCTGAGCATTACATCAAGTTTGACGGGTGCGAACGGGCCTGATTCAACAATTGCAATCGGTGTGGTGCAAGGCGGAACTCCCCAGACCGGCATGGGTGCGATGGATGTGCGGCGGGCAGTTCTTGACAATCACGTAAAGCAGACCATCGAGCTTGCCCAGAAGGTGCAGCGCGGAGAGGAACCCCAGCCAGAGATAGTGATTTGGCCGGAGAACTCCTCAGACCTTGATCCCTTCGTTGAAGCGGATGCGGCGGCGTTGATTGATCAGGCGGCGAAGGCAATTGGTGTACCTATCCTTGTGGGTGCAGTGGTCGAGTCTAAGACTGATCCGCAGAACGAGGTGTACAACATGGGGATCCTCTGGGATCCAATTACTGGTCCCGGTGACACCTATATCAAGAACGCGCCGGTGCCATTTGGCGAATTTATTCCCTTTCGGAGTATTTTGACTCAGCTGATTTCGCGCTATGAGCGGGTTCCCAGAGATTTCGCACATGGCACCGAACCAGGAATATTCACCGTTAATGGAGTAACCCTGGGTGATTTGATTTGTTTTGAAGTCGCGGTGGATCCAGTCGTGAATCGAGTGATCAACGAGGGCGCGCAGCTGTTGGTGGTTCAAACGAACAATGCAACGTATGCGGGTACAGCCCTTCCGCAACAGCAGTTGCAGATTGAGCGGCTGCGAGCAATTGAAAACGATCGTACGGTTGTGGTTGCTGCAACCACCGGTATCAGCGCGCGCATCACACCTGATGGCAGTGTCGATCCGATTATTGAAGACGGCGAGGTGGGATCATTTGTTGTGGAGGTGTTACCACACTCGAATCTGACGCCGGCGGCACGATTCGGTCCCTACGTCGAGTTGCTGCTGTGCGCATTGGTTGTCGGAGTTCTGGTGTTTATCCCGATCCGTGAACGACGTAGGCGAAGCAGTTAGGGTAATCGAGTGAGCGCACTTCCGGAGCCGGTGAATCCTGCACTTGGCCGAATCTTGGTCATTATTCCGACGTATAACGAACTAGATGCGCTGCCCAAAATCCTGGCACGCGTTCAGGGCAGTGTTCCGGCCGCCGAGATGTTGATCGTGGACGACAACTCGCCAGATGGGACCGGCAAGGTCGCGGATGAGTGGGCGAGCGAGCACGCGGAAATTCACGTTATGCATCGAATGGGTAAGGGCGGGCTGGGCGCTGCTTACCTCGCTGGGTTTGCTTGGGGTCTGCAACAGGGGTTTGATGTTCTAGTCGAAATGGATGCGGACGGCTCACATCAACCTGAGCAACTTCCCTCATTGCTCGCGGCCTTGGAATACTCCGACCTTGTCCTTGGCTCTCGTTGGGTCGACGGGGGTGGCACTGAAAATTGGTCTAGGAATCGTCAGTTGCTGTCTAAGGGTGGGAACTATTACACAAAGGTTATGCTCGGAATCAATATTGAAGATGCCACAGGTGGATACCGGGTGTTCACGGCGAAGGCATTGCGCGCCCTCGACCTCCACGAAGTCGCATCCCAGGGTTATTGCTTCCAGGTTGATCTTGCTTGGCGCGCCATGCAGCGCGGATTGGTGGTTACTGAAGTTCCCATTACTTTCGTTGAGCGAGAAGTGGGAACTAGTAAAATGAGCCGGAAAATTGTCGTTGAAGCGCTCTGGCGAGTAACCATGTGGGGGCTTGACCGCCGCGTGCATAAAGCAAGGGGATTGTTGACAAAGGGTAGAGAGTCTGGCAAATGAAAATCAGGGGAAGATTGATTCTTTTTGGTTACCCACTGGTCGAAATCTTGTTGTTGTGGTGGATTGCCAGTATCACCGGTTGGGCAATCGCGATTTTTCTGATCATTGCAGGTTTCCCCATCGGTGCCGCACTGATGCGAAATGCCGCCGCGAAAGCGTCCCTAATCGCTGCCACAGCCGACAAGAACAAACCGCAAGTGGCACGCTCGGCAGCGCTAATGTTTGGCTCAGGTGTGCTGATCATGATTCCAGGATTCGCCACGGACCTGCTCGGCGCGATCCTGCTGATTCCGCCGATCGGAAACCGGGCGGTTCATGCTTTCGGATCGTGGATAGGGCTCCGCATGGTGCGCATGCCGGGCTTTGGCAACACTGGCTTCACCGGAAGTCAGTTTGCTTCCTATGTTGACGGTGACGTGATTCGGGGCGTTGTGATCGATGAAGAGGACCCTGATCAACCTGAAAACGGAGGCCCCGAAGGACCTCCGCGCATTCAACGCTAAGCAACTCAGCGGATTAATTCACAATAAACATTAGGCCGAACGAGGTAGCGCCCCTTCGTGCAGTAACGCAACTCGCTCATCATAGAGCGCCTTCAGTTCTTTAAGAGTGCGTCGCTCAAGCAACATGTCCCAATGCGATCGCACGTAGCGAATTGGAGCCTTGGGGCCAGGTTCAAAATTTGGTCGCATCGCCACGCCACCGCAGCGGCAGTCCCATTCAGTGGGAATCTCTTCCGCCTCAATTGAGATCGGAATGAGGGACTCGTGTCCGAGGGAACAGACATACTTGACGGCAACACGCTCCGCAGGGGGAACCGTGTCTTCACGTTCTAGGCTCAATGCCCCAAGACGAGTCCCACGCATAGAGGTCTCAATCATGATCTGCCCCTTCCTTGCCCTACCGATCCAACTCTTGGCTCGTTGGTCTTCAGACGAGGAAAACTGGGCTTAGGTTCCCTGATTGGGACAGAATCGATGAATTACTAGCGCGCCACGAGGGCCAGCAAGACGATTGTGATTCCACTCACAATGCCGATGGCGATCCACGGTGCGTTTTTTCGCACGCGTCCGAATTTCGGTTTCCCGACCCCGTCGGAGATTTCACCCTGACGTTTCAATCTTTCATTGGCTTGAGCAATTCGAGATGCCCTCGCGATTCGCTCCTGGGCACTCGCCTCCTTGGGCGCATCTGCCAACAGGGATGGATCCAGTAATTTATCAAAATCAGGGGAGGGTTCGCTCATAACCAAACTCTAACCCGGAAACAACTACGCTGGGGACATGGCAACGGGTGAAATCAAAGACGGGCGGTCATTTGACCGATTAATCAACTTTTCTGATGCGATCGTGGCTGTTGCGATTACCGTCCTCGTTCTTCCGATCGCCGGACTGAGTATTGAGCGTGGCGAGGCCACCGTGTGGGAAGTGCTAGGTGATCACCGTGGGGAGATCATCACCTTTTTCTTCACTTTCTTCGTTGTCTCGGTTATGTGGCTCACGCACAACCGGGTCATGAATGAACTTCGCGGTTATGACGGCCCAATCTTTTGGCTCAATACTTCGTGGCTCTCCATTATTGCTTTTCTTCCCGTTACCAGTGCGCTGTACGGCGATTCCGAGGCTGGCTGGGCCGGTGCTGGGGGAGACCTCGGTGGTTCGGGCATGCTCTACTGGGGATCAATGGCGCTAATCAGCCTCAACACCACGCTTATCGTCCGCCACGCACGCAAAAACCCGGAACTTTACGAGTCTGAGCAACCCACTTACGACACCTGGCGAACGAAGTATCGCGGCTGGATATATGTCACGTATTTCCTGTCGATCGGGGTGGTCTCCCTATTTTCGCCTACGATTTCAAGCTATGGGCCGCTGGGATTCTTTTTTCTGCCGCTTCTGTTGAATACTCCGGCTTCTTCGACCACTGGGAAGACGAACTAGACCGATAATGAATATTATGTCAGAAAATATCATGTATGGCTCACGCACGCTAGTAATCCAACGGCCGCTCGGGTCAATTATGACTGCCGGCGCCAAGGAGACGCTTCAGGTGTTGATTGCTCGAGATTAGCAATAACCATTAAGTAGATGCCCAAAAATTCTATTTCCCTTTTCTTGGGCCAATCCACCAACACCGGCCCATTGCTAGCGCTCTTACACTGGACACGATGAAACCCCACAAGATTCTGCTCTATTACGCTTTCCGACCGTTATCGGATCCGGTGGCGATGCGCCTGTGGCAGGGAAAGTTGTGCGAGTCATTAGATTTGCGGGGTCGAATCTTGGTGTCGGAGCACGGGATTAACGGCACTGTCGGTGGCGAGGTGGAAGACCTCACCAGCTACATCAAAGCCAATAAGGAGTATCCCCCATTTAAGGATATCGAGTACAAATGGTCTGAAGGTAAGCGTGAAGACTTCCCTGGGCTAAAAGTCAAGTCGCGCGATGAATTAGTGGCTTTTGGGATAGCTGATGAATTGAAGGTTGATTCCCAAGGTGTTGTGGGTGGTGGTGAGCATCTCTCCCCCGAGGCTTTACATGAGCTCGTTGATGCGCGCGGCGATCAGGTCACATTCTTTGACGCTCGCAATGCATTCGAGGCGCGAATTGGCCGATTCAGGGGCGCGATTGTTCCACAGACCAACACAACCCATGATTTTATTCGTGAGATTGATTCGGGGAAATACGACCACCTCAAGGCCACACCGGTGGTGACCTATTGCACGGGTGGGATTCGGTGCGAGATTCTGAGCAGCGCCATGAAATCACGAGGCTTTGAGCAGGTGTATCAACTCGACGGTGGAATTGTTAAATATGGCGAGGCTTTCGGCAACAAGGGGCTCTGGGAAGGTAGCCTCTACGTCTTTGATCGCAGAATGGCAATTGATTTCGAGCCGAATGTGGCTCCGATTGGTGAGTGCGCCTACTGCGATGGTCTCACCAAAACGTTCTACAACTGCTCAAGTGACTGGTGCCGGGAGTTGACGCTGGTATGCGATTCATGTGCTGACCGTGACGTGCTGTCATTGGACTGCATCCACGCTTAATTCACCGCGAGTTCTTCAATACTTGGGCAGCTGCACACCAAATTTCGGTCGCCAAATGCGCCGTCTACCCGACGAACCGGAGGCCAATACTTGTTAGCCCGAACCCCTGCCACCGGATACGCTGCAACAGCGCCTGGATAGGGAAGGTCCGCTCCATCAATTAGGCATTGCGCCGTGTGGGGTGCATTTACTAATGGATTGGAGTCCGCCGGCCATTCGCCAGTGGCAACCCGAGAGATTTCTCCACGAATACTGATCATGGCGGTGATGAACCGATCCAATTCTGCGAGGTCCTCACTTTCTGTGGGTTCGATCATGAGCGTGCCCGCTACAGGGAAACTCATGGTGGGAGCATGGAAGCCGTAGTCGATCAGGCGTTTGGCTATGTCGTCGACGCTGATCCCCGTCTCCGCCGTGATCGGCCGAACGTCGATGATGCATTCATGAGCCACGAGACCATTTGCTCCGCTATAAAGCACCGGGTAGTGATCGTTGAGTGCGTACGCAATGTAGTTAGCGCTCAGGATTGCCACCTGCGTTGCCTCAAGTAACCCTTGGGCCCCCATCAGTCTGATGTATGCCCACGGGATCGGAAGAATCCCAGCACTGCCCCACGGGGCGCCGCTGACCGGGCCCACTCCCCCATCCGAATAACCCATTCCACTGGGGCCGCATTCAGGACGCAATGGGTGCGAGGGCAGGAATGGAGCCAGATGTGCCCGCACGCCGACCGGTCCCACGCCTGGGCCACCACCCCCGTGCGGAATGCAGAAGGTTTTATGCAGATTCAAATGAGAAACATCGGCTCCAAATTTTCCAGGCTTCGCTACGCCCACGAGTGCATTCAGATTTGCTCCATCAACATACACCTGGCCGCCGGCATCGTGTACTAACTCGCAAATGTCGGCTACTGCCATTTCGAAGACCCCGTGGGTGGACGGGTAGGTGATCATCAATGCCGCGACTTCGTCTTTGTACTTCTCCAAATTATTCTTAAGGTCGAACAAATCAACGTTTCCGCTCTCATCACAGGAGACAACGACGACCCGCATGCCGGCCATAACAGCGCTGGCTGCATTCGTGCCGTGGGCGCTGCTGGGGATCAAGCAAATATCTCGGTTGGGCTGCCCGGTGCTTTCCAGATACGCCTTGATGGCCAAAAGGCCAGCGAATTCACCCTGACTACCCGCATTAGGTTGGAGTGACACTGCGTCGTACCCGGTGATTTCAACCAGGTAAGCCTCAAGCTCGCGAATCAATTCGAGGTAGCCCGCAGCTTGATCAAGGGGTGCAAATGGATGAATGTTGGCAAACTCTGACCAAGTGATCGGTTCCATTTCAACTGTCGCGTTGAGTTTCATGGTGCAACTACCCAATGGAATCATTGACCGATCAAGTGCAATGTCTTGGTCAGCCAACTTACGCAGATAGCGCAGCATGGCAGTCTCAGACATGTACTTATTGAAAACCGGATGCTCAAGGAAATTACTCGCTCGCATCGATGAGCTCGGAATCGAACGTGCGCGTGAATTGTCCTCCACGATTGAAGATCCTGCAGTGAGCACTGCCGCGATCGATTCAATAGTTGCTCGCGTCGAGGTTTCATCTAGTGAAATGCCAAATTGCCCGACACTCGTGCGACGCACGTTGATCCCCGCCCTTTCCAGTGCGTCTGCTTGATCTCGGGCGTGAGCAGATCTGATTGTGATTGTGTCAAAGAATGATTCGGACTCAAGTTCGTAGTCGTGTTGGGCGAGATGGTGTGCCAATATTGTGGTCAACTCGTTGACACGTTCGGCAATAGCTGTGAGGCCCCGCGGTCCGTGGTAGGCGGCATACATGCCGGAAATAATTGCGAGCAGCACCTGAGCTGTGCAAATATTGCTTGTCGCCTTCTCCCGCCGGATGTGTTGTTCGCGGGTTTGTAGCGCCAGCCGGTAGGCGGGCACGCCATCCGCATCGACACTGACCCCGACCAGCCGACCCGGCAGGCTGCGTTCTAAACCTGAGCGCACAGACATGAACCCAGCGTGGGGTCCGCCAAAGCCCATCGGCACACCAAAACGTTGTGCCGATCCCACGACTATGTCCGCACCGAGGGCTCCCGGTGACTCAATCAGCGTCAAAGCCAAAAGATCCGTTGTCACAATCGCCATCGCGCCTATCGATTTGATGCCCTCAATTATCGGCGAAAGGTTTTTGATTTCGCCCGAAGAACCCGGGTAGCTCACGACTACCCCGGCGAAGTCACCCGCCGGGATCGGCTCATTTGCGTCCCACATGCGGATTTCTATCCCCAGTGGGTTGGCCCGGGTGTTGAGTACCGCGAGTGTCTGTGGGTGGGTGTCCTGGTCCACCAAGATCGCGTGGGCGCCCTTTTTACTCTTACGAATCGACAGGGTAATCGCTTCGGCCACTGCGGTTGGTTCGTCGAGGAGGGATGCACCAGCGACTGGAAGCCCAGTGAGATCCTCAATCATGGTCTGAAAATTGATCAACGCTTCGAGGCGACCTTGGGAGATTTCGGGTTGATACGGCGTGTAGGCCGTGTACCAGGCTGGGTTTTCTAGGACGTTTCGCTTGATGACTGCCGGTGTGTGCGTGTTGTAATATCCCACACCAATCAGACTGGTGTTCACTTTATTCTTCTCGGCATGTGATCTCGCCGCGTCGACTACCTCTTCTTCAGTGAGGGCTGGTGGAAGATCAAGGGCCTCATTCCAACGAATCACCTCTGGCACAACCGCTTGTGTGAAGCTTTCGATGGATTCATACCCCAGTACCGAAAGCATGTGCCCCACATCGGACTTGCGCGGTCCAATGTGACGATCAACGAAACGTGCCTGATTCATGTGGCTCTCCAAGGTAGATGGGCGTACTTGTCAGTACCCCATCTGTTCCTAGGGTTACCCCTACCTGAGAGTTTCACCACCTGTTGGCGGCTTTCACCTTCGGTGCGACCTTGCGGTCGCTTTTCAGATTAGCTTGTCTTTTAGCGGTTCATGTGCCTGAGAGTTTGGTGGGGCCTTGCTCCTTCGGCGTTGCGTCACAACTTGGTGGTGATCCACTTTTCCATGCCATGACCCACTCTCTCCCGCTAGAGATTGAGCAGCTATTGTCTTAATTGTACAACTAGCCGGCCACGCGCGCCGCGCGACGCTCGGAGAGTTCATCGATTCCCTGCATCTGGATCACTCCGGTTTCGGGGGTCTCCCCCGGCAGGTTTGCCAAGTTACCTTCGACTTCTTTCCACACGCTGCCTATGGCGATGCCAAAGACCCCTTGACCACCCCTCACCAAATCCACAACTTCGTCGGCGCTGGTGCACTCGTAGATTGTTGCCCCGTCACTCATAATGGTCAAACTTGATAAAACGCTGGCATCGCGTGAACTCAAATGTTCGACCGCCAACCGGATATTGTGCAGTGACACACCGGTATCAATAAGTCGTTTGACGATACGCAGGATCAGGATGTCGCGAAAACCGTACAGGCGGTGACTACCGGAGCCGTGTGCGCCCTTAACACTGGGGACAACCAGATCGGTGCGCGCCCAGTAGTCCAGTTGGCGGTAGGTGATACCTGCTGCCGAACATGCCGTGGGACCTCGGTAACCCAGATCAGATGGCACTACCGGTACGTCTAGTTCTTCGAACATAGATGGCTGAATCGGGTAGTTCATAAAGGCACCAATATTCTCGCCAGTCACGATATCCTCCTACGAATAGGCCTCGAACCTACGCAAGCCCTTGGTGTCATGCTATCCGACACGCCAGAGATATCGCAGCCGAAGTCTCAACCTGAAGGTGATGTCGAGCATCCTACTCGGGAACCTCAAAATCTTCAGGCGATACGCCCTCAAGGAACTCTCGAAATGCTTCCACTTGGTCCTGTGACTCCCCCTCCGCCTCTTCGGGGATTGCAACCCCAGCGGTCTCCAAAACCTCTGCCGCCACGGTGATAGGAACGTCGACTCGCAGGGCCAGTGCGATGGCGTCTGAGGGTCGGGCGCTCAATTCGCGCTCCGTACCGCTGCTGGTCTTCAGATCAAGGAAAGCAAAAAAAATACCATCGGTCAGGGCGGTAATGCGCACTCCCGTGAGTTCGGCACCAAGTTCGGCAAGTAATTCAATGATCAGATCGTGGGTCATGGGGCGCGGTGGGGTAACCCCTTGCTGGGCGTACGCTATAGCCGTTGCCTCCACTGCCCCAATCCAAATTGGCAAGTAACGGCTCCCCCGCGTCTCATTAAGCAACACAATGGGCGTATTGGACGGCATTTCCATCCGGACGCCGGCGACACTTACAGGGATCATGATCTAAGAGTAAACCCTCAGCGCAGTTTCAGCCACTCCCAGACCTAATCAACTCAGCCCGGAGCAATGCGGCATGCAATTGCACGAACAAAGAAGCCAATTCGCGGACGGTTTGTTGTGCTCGAGCTTTACCATCATGGTCACGCGGGTGTGAGTAAGGGGTCGCGATTTGCTCAACCAGTCCGGACTCCCGATTAGCCACAACCCTAAATGAGCGTAGGTGGCGTGCCTCCACCCCGAACTCAGAAAGTTTCGCGGCAATCATACAAATCTGAACTGCATCCTCGTCGTAATGCCCCGCGGCACTCGTCCAGACCAAGCCGTCTTTTTCCAAACCGGCGATCAGCGTCTCAGGTAAGGAAGTCTCTTGGGCCAGCTCCAGTCGAGTCAGACGGATCTTGCCAGCGCCCGGTCGAAAATCGTCGGGGCGCACACCTACCCCGGTCGCGACAGGTGCAGCAAGCCCCGCTTGCTCCTGGTCAGCGTCAAGCTGGTCTTTGATCACTTTAAGTGGCAGATACTGATCACGTTGCAAAGTGAGGATGGATCGCAGTCTCGCAACGTCGTGGGTGTCGAAACGGCGGTAACCCGAAGCGGTACGAGAGGGAGTGATGAGACCTTCCGTTTCCAGGAAACGTATTTTGCTAATGGAGACGTCGGAGAAATCCTTTTTCAGCATGCTGAGCACTTCACCGATGCTCAATGTGTTTTCGGCCTGCGAGGTCATTAGTCCTCTACGCCTACCAAGAAGATAAAGCGAAATTTTCCGATCTGAACTTCGTCTCCCCCACGAAGTTGTTGATCATCTACTCGTACCCGATTCACGTAACTGCCGTTGAGGCTGCCCAGGTCCCGCACGCTCCAACCCTGTGCCCCATATCGGAATTCGGCATGACGCCGGCTTACGGTTACATCGTCAAGAAAAACTTCAGACTCTTCAGCGCGACCCACAACAATTACTTCGCTGCCTTTCGCAAGGGAGTACTCGGTACCCTCTCCCGGCCCACGGTGTACAACCAACATGGCTGCCCCACTGTCAAGAAGTCTATGCACTCCCGAACCCACCGGCACCGGACCTGTGCCCGTTGAAATTATTGAAGTGATGGCTCCCGTGTGCTCGATCCCAAGCCCGCCCAAATCGATATCAACCGGAGCTCCACAGGCCGAACAAAATCGATCGGTGGGTGATACGTCCTGATCGCACACGGCACATTTCATAATAATGACGTCCTTAGCCCTGGCCGATGAGTGCGTTGTAGTCGGTTGAACTGAGCAAATCGTCGATTTGTTGTGGCACATCTGGCTCAAGCTCAACCAGCCAACCCTCAAAGTAGGGAGACGAATTTACGAGCTCTGGGTTTGCTTCAAGCTCGGTGTTTATTGCCACAACAGTACCGTCGATGGGCACGAATAGGTCACTCACACTCTTGGTCGATTCAACCTCACCGCACGAGCTCCCGGCTTTCAATTCCGCGCCAATGGCCGGAAGAGCGACGTACACAATGTCGCCCAGCGAGTCCTGGGCGTAATCGGTGATGCCGAACACTGCGTTGCCACTGTCATTGAGACGCAGCCACTCATGGTCTGAGGTGTACGACAATTCATCTGGAGTCATGGTTGCAGCCTATCCGTTAGGGTGTTGCGCTTGTAGCAATTCGCGAGTGTGAACAAAATACCGCACGCCAGTCCACCAGTAGAGATACGTCCCCCACAGGGCAAAGCCCCACCCGGCGCAAGCCATCACAATGGCCGTCGTGGAATCCAGCCCACCCAGCAGAATCAAAGGGAATCCCCACAGAAGTGCGAATGTAGCCGCCTTCCCCACATAGGTCACCGGAAGCGCTGAAATCCCGAGCGAGCGTAATGACGGGATCAGGGCCAGCAAAACTAGATCCCGGAAAGCAATCACGATGACTAACCACCACGGAATCAAACTGGCAAGGGCTAGCCCGACTAAAGTCGCTGCGATGTAGAGACGATCCACGAGCGGATCAAGTAGGACTCCCAGTCTGCTCACCTGGTTCAATTTCCTGGCCAAGTAACCGTCAACCCAGTCGGTCGCACCCGCTATAACCAGTACGCACAGGGCCCCGAAATAGTTTTCGGCGTGTAGAAGCAGATAGAAAAAAGCAGGGATGCCCAAGAGTCGCAGGATACTCACGGCATTTGGGAGGGTCCAGGGCCGCCACGGCGTCATGATTGTGACTCGGTCGATCTCGGCCTGTGTGTACCTTTGACAATCATAATCACCGCGAGCATCACAAAAAGCGCCAGCAGTACACCGGCGGCGATCGCACACTCCAGCGCCCAGCTGTCGGCATCTGGATAGCTGACTTCAGCGTCCAGCAACAATTTCGTGATCGACGGGTCAGGATTCCCAAATCCAATGATGAGGGTCGAATTGGCGACGGCTCCGACATCAAATGCGACCGATTCGCCGCTTGTAGCATCGGAGAAACCCGACTCTTTGTCTACCTGCAACCACGGTTGTCCCACGGCGCTGCGATTTATTGACCAGGTCTGCGAATCCAAGGTGATTAGGCAGCTGTCAAATCCCAAAAGCGCCGCATCGACATCCTCGCGCGGTAGCACAACCGCATTTATTGTGACCTGCGGCTGCGTCGAAATCCGTAATTCCTGCTGCGGTCCGGGCAGGAGTGCCAATTGTTCTGGCAGGACAACCTCAATCCGATCCAAATCTATGACGGCGGTTGCACAAGATGCTAATTCGGCCGATTCGATACGAGGGCCCTGAGCCGTTACTGCTTTACCGGATCCAAAGTATGCGTAAAGACCCGCGGCTATCCCACACAGCCCCAAAGCCAAGATCAAGATGAGGGCAAGGGAAAACACCATAAGCACTCTACGCAACACTCTCACCCACAGAGCCTTTCCTTGGTACCACACGTCAAAACCTGATTGTCCCATCATAGATAGACACCGTGGAAATATTTGGGACCTCAGAGACTTAGGCTAGGTCCGTGATTGATCGCACATTACTTATAACAATCAGTGGAATTGACGCTCCTGGAGTTACGAGTGAAATATTTGAAGCCGTAGCGCCAGCCCCTGTGGTGGTGGTGGACATGGAACAACTGGTAGTGCGTGGCCATCTCACTCTTGCGATCGCACTCGAACTCGATGCCAGCGTCACTGACTCGGATGCGCCCGGCGAACTTGATCAAGTCCGTAGAAGGGTCAGGATCGCCGCTAGTGCTCGAAATATGGAAGTCACGACCCGTCCAGGAGTGACACTCGAAATCGATCTTTCGCGTGAAAAATTTCAGGTGATTGTGATGGGATCTCCGTTGTACCCGGAGTGCATCAACATTGTGACCTCGACGATCGCCCAACATGGT
>FLOH01001505.1_pt1 | contig 36391 bp, 33 predicted proteins | sample 756751 | NCBI WGS metagenome assembly FLOH01 (sample SAMEA4026879, study PRJEB14308) | marine metagenome | biome: coastal water; material: water | depth 74 m
GGGCAAAGTCAAAATGCTGCCAGGCGTTAGTTTCTTGATGCCGACAAAAATCGAGTGCGGCGCGGGTACGCAGTTGCGCAACATGTAAAGCGCCAGGGTGTCGCGATCAATGTCGGCCCGGAATTGCGGGTGCGCTTTGAGCGCCGACAGTTCGGAGCCGAAGACAAACACGCCGCCCGTCCAGCCATAATAAAGCGGCTTTATACCGAGACGGTCGCGGACCAGCGACAGGGTGCGCGTCTGGCGGTCCCACAGCGCTAAAGCGAACATGCCGACACAGCGCGCCAGTGCGGCTTTCAGGCCCCACTCGACGATGCTCGCCAATACGACTTCGGTATCGGACTCTCCGCGGAAGGTGTGACCGCGGGCTTCGAGTTCGGCGCGCAGGGCGGGGAAGTTGTAGACCTCGCCATTGTAGGACATCACATAGCGACCGTCCGCCGAAGTCATGGGCTGGGCACCGGCGGCGGAAAGATCGATGATCGCCAGGCGCCGGTGGCCAAAGGCCAAGCCAACCTCGGCGTCGGCCCAGCAATCGGCAGCATCGGGACCGCGATGGGCGATGGCGTCAGCCATCGCGGTGGCGGTCGCGCGCAGGCTTTGTTCGCCGACGTCCCGCGCTGGGTTCAAAAATCCGCTAATCCCGCACATGCGTTGTTTTGCGCCTTACGTTCCTGTTCGAGCTATACGATAACACGCCGCCGTGCCGGGCACAGGTTTTGCCTCGATATCGCTGAAACGTCCCGACACGGTGCGGAACGTCCCGATCAGCGCATTCATTTCCGCTGCACTCAGGTGATCGAATTTTTGGCGGCTATAGGCGTCGCTCTGGGCGGTGGCATTCAGGCTGCGGCGCAACGGACGGCTGGCCCGGATCGCCAAACCGCTGAGCCGGTTGACGAAGGACTGCAGGGCGCTGCGGCGGGGAACTTCAACCGAGGTCAGGGCATTCAGGATATTGTCGCAAGCCAGCGTTGTTCCCCGACCGGAAATATATCGATCGATCGTCGCCAGGGCAGCGGCGGGCAAAGGTGCATGTCCCTCGGCGACAAGTGTTTTCAGTGTCGAGACCAACTGCTCGGGGGAGGCCGCCGTGGTGCTGATCAGGTTGGGCAGTTCGGTATCCTGCTCGGGATCCTGAAAGGGTCGGTAGGCAACCCTCGGCACATCCAGCATGAAAGCTTCGACCGAGGTCGTGCAACTGTTGTGGACAATGGCCTCGGCACCCAATATCCACGGTATGGCGTTGCCTTCAGCCAGAACATGGGTGCGCTCAAGCCCCGCCGCGGCATCCCGCCAGGTTGAGATATTTTCTGACGGATGCGGGCGGACAATGACGGTGTGGTCCGGCAATCCGGCTTCGAGGGCCGGCAGGGCGGATCGCAGGCCGTCAAAATTTTCCCGCACGAAAGTATCGATCCGAAGGGCGCGGGCATGATTGTCTGGTGTCTCAACGGTGCCGCGGGCCTGACGCAGCTTGACGACATAGTCGTGGCCCTGGACATGATTGATGCGACCGAAGTTGGTGTTGACCAGAATGTATTTGCCGTAGCGGGCCTGAATGGCCGCGGCTTCGTCAGCGAACAGGGCGCGAAACTCCGGCCGCAGCAAATCGAAGCGCGGGTTGCCGGTATCGCTGATGGGTGGTGGTGGTGCGGCGGCGTACTCGGCGACGATGTCGTGGCGTTGAACCGCGCCCCAGCTGAAAAACTGATCGAGCAAAGCGAAGGATTGCGGGGCAATGCGATCATTTAAATAGAGCGAGGCGTTGCGGTAAACCAGGCCTTCTTCGTCCCAGCCGGCAATGTAAAGTCCAAGTTTGCGATAGCGGCGCAAGCGGCGCGCCTGGGCGCGGGTAAAGACCTTTTCGATATATATACCCGGCGGCAAACGGTCGAGGGTGTCGAAAAGCTCGTTCTGCTCACCGAGGATACAAATGTGACCTGCTTCGGCCCCGACGCAGGCCAGCAAGGCCTTGCCCAACAATTCCCGGTTCTTGATCTCGACCGGCAGGTACAGGGTGTGTCCGGCCATGACCTCAGCTCGCCAAGCCGACGATGCGGGACAAGGCGTCACGCACACGCTCACCGGCGCAGCCATCGGCGTTGCCAACCCAGTGATCCAATATCCGCCGCTGTTCGTCGTTAAGCTTGCGGGCTGGTGCCAGGCGGCCGCGCCGCGCCAGGCTGACCAGACTTTCAGTCATCTTCGCCAGGCTCTCAGCGCCCTCGACGGCGTCACCGAAATCCATCACATATCCCGCCATCGCCGGGTCGACGGCACCGGCGAATTTCGGCACCACGACGGCGGCATCGGCGGCGATGGCCTCGACCAAGGCGGTGGTGTTAAAGCCGCAGACGACATCGGCAGCGAAGATCAGGTCAAGGGGATCGCCGCCCGAGACCAGCTGCACATTGGCGGGCAGCTTCAGGACTTCGCCGAACATCCGGCGCAACGATTGAGCAGAGTCCGGATCACCCTTGGTTTTGATGATCACGTCGAAGTCGGGGTGGGCTTGGCCCAGTTCAACCAACGCATGGTGCAGCGACGTCATCAGGGACGACCAGTTCAAACCGCTGTAATCGTCGGACAGCGCATCATCGAACTGCCGGCCCTCGACCTTGCGGCGAATGAAGGGTAGGCCGTATTCTTCAAATACTGAAAAGAACAAGATCGTCGGACGGTGGCCCGGCAATGCCGCTGACCAGTCGGCGGCCTCAGATCGGCGGCGGCGGTGCACAGCATCCATCCGCGCCATGCCCGTGACTTGATTGATGTCGTGCGGCGTGACCCCGGCCCGAGCCTGAATGTCGGCCTCGATGTGATTGTAAGTCAGCACATGGCTGCCCTGGAACGGTCCTTTTCGGGTCTGATACACCCAGGCATAAAAGTCGGCCAGACGGGGCGTTTTGCGACATTCCTTGTGCAACGCGACAAAGGGCAGGCTGAGGTTGGTGGCGGCGGCGGCCATCTCCTGCTCGGCGTGATAACTGAAATTGCCGGTGACAAACGCGTCGATACGCCGATACGTCATCAGATGCTTTAGCACGTCATGCCAAAAAGAGCGCAGAGCCGCTTTGCCCGGTGCATCGCGCTCCAAGTTCAAAAGATAACTATTGTCGTCGGATATTTGCGCCATAAACGCGGCGAAGACGCCCTTGATCAGGGTGCGGTCGAGGACGCAGACTTCAAACGCCGCATCACCGCCGAGACTGGCCGCAACGTCTTCGTTGATACCGGCTTTGGGCAAAATAACAATGGTCTTCGGCTTGTTGGCGCTGGCGTCAGCGCGCTGCACGCGGATCATCAGGCAGGCCAGCAACATGGCTGTCGCCCGGGACCATCCACGGCGCGCCAGCCAGGTGCAGGCCGGAGCCAGAATTTCAGCCAGTTTTCGCCGATACCGATACGACTGAGAGCCGAAATATGGCATGGTGCGGATGGTATCAGGCACCGGGATTGGCCTCCAACTCTCGCCGGGAGGCCTCCATCGGCAGCAATAGCACAGGGGTCGTCATGCGGTGTGTTCTCCTATGCCCGGATCGAGCGAAGTACCCTTTAAATCCTACCAGAAGAAGCGTCAAACTGTATTGAACTTTCACCATCCCCCTCGCCGCCTGAGGTTCAAGGCCGAGAAAAGCTCGTGACGACAAAGTAAGATTGGCTTAGGACATCTAGCCATGTGACGCGAGGTGTTTGAATAATCAGGAATGAAATGGCCGGACCAGTGACAGATCGTTTTAAACTTAACGTGAGCGATGATGAAATCAGGGAGGTTTTGGCTCCCTTCATCGCCAAGACCTATGCGCAAACGGACGCCGAGTGGCACCGCCTGGTGCGCAATCTCAGCATCGTGATGTTTTTCGCCAGCCTGCGGCGCGTATTCAGAAATCTCGTTGGCCGGAACTACACTTCCAAAGTGGTCGGCGAAATTTATGCCCGGAACTGGAGCCAGCATGCCCCGGCTGAACCTGGTGCCTTGCGCGCCACCCGGCCCAGCATCTGGGGCGATCAGGCGTTCATGCTTGATGCGCGGGGTTTGAAGCGGGTTTATCTCTTGTGCATGATGCGCTTTCTGGCGGCGGTGAAGCCCGAAAATGCGCTCGAAGTGGGCTTTGGCGGCGGTCAGCAATTGCTGCCGCTGGCGGCGCGCTTTCCCGAGATCACCTTTAGTGGCGTCGAATTGACAGAGGCCGGCGTCGCCGCCACGAGCGGCATTGTTCAAAGCGGTGTGCTGCCGCCCGCCATCGTGGAATTTTCACCCGAACCGATTGAGGATATATCAGGGCTTAGCCGTCTTAATCTGCAGCAGGGCAGCGCCGTCGGGCTGCCGTTCGAGGACAACACTTTCGATGTCGTCTATACGGTTTTGGCGGTCGAACAAATGGAATCGGTGCGTCGCGAGGCGCTGGCCGAACTGGTCCGCGTATCACGGCGCTACGTCGTGATGTTCGAACCCTTCGCTGACTGGAATCAGACTTTTTTGCGCCGCGCCTTCATTCATTCCAGCGGTTACTTCAATGGCACCATCGCAGAGGTCGCAGCGCTGGGCTGTGAACCTGTGTGTATACGCCCCGATCTGCCGTCACCGGTACGCCAGGGCAACGGGTTGGTGGTTTTCGAGAAAAAGTGAACACCATGATTCGCACCTTGTTCAAAATTGCCGCATCCGTACTGAGTGTGCTCGGACTGTCTTCGCGCCCGCTCTATAGTCTTTTGAAGGCTGCAAAAAACGTGGCTCACCTGGACGCGGTGCGACGGCGTCGGGCAATGGCCAAGGCGCGCCCGACCACGGCTTGGAGCAAATTTGTCGATCCGGACGAAGGCTTTGCGCCTCTCGATGCAACAAAGCTTGGCGGCATTGATGACGTCGTGGCCGCCTGCAATGCGGTTCTCCAAGCCTACCGGGGGCGCCAAAGCGAAGAAAGCGCCAATGCCAAACCTTTCTTTCAGAACATTCTCGAATATGACGATCTGGTGCGATATCCCGTGCTGCTCGACTTCGCCACCAGCGTGCCGATTGTCGATGCGGCGATCGGCTATCTCGGCGAGGTGCCGATCCTGCGGGGCATCGGCGTTTATATTTCGCCGGTCAATACTTCGACCACTCGCAGCCAGATGTTCCATGTCGATGGTGACGATTTTCGCCAGCTTAAGTGTTTTATCAACGTCGCTGAAGTCGATCTCGACAACGGTCCCTTTACACTGGTCTCAAGTCGCAAATCCGCACAAATTCGTAAACGCGTCAAACACGGCTGGCGGGACCGGCGCTTGGCCGACGAAGAGGTCCTTGACGGCCTGGCTGATGATGAGGTTGTGGTGCTAACGGGCAAGCCTGGCAGTGGTGCCCTGGTCGACACCTCGGCCTGTCTGCACTACGGCAGCCGGGCACGCAAAAGCGACCGGGTCGTGTTCATGTTCCAATACACCACCTACGCAAGCGCTTCCTTCGACATTCTCGAGGATGACATGGCAGGCCGGGCCCTGCATCGGTTTGATCCTGCCTATGCCGCTGCAGACGCTACGAAACAGCTGTTGCTTTTTGCGGGCTAAACCGTTTGTCGAACAGGTGTCGTGCCTTTTTCAATAGCGCTTTACCGGTCAGCCTTTCGCGCATGTGACGAATGCTGCTGACATTCAATTGATCAAACCCGGTTTCATAGCCGAAAACGTCGCATCCAGCGGCAAGCAGATCGTCAATTTGGCCGGTATGCAGGGAGGCGTTGTAGCTTTTTTTGATGGCAAAATTACTTTTCTCCGACAAGCGGGGCAATTTTGTTGCTGCTCGCTTTGCCGCGTCATCGTCTATGCCGAGCGTTCGGTAGAGAAAATCAATTTCGGTTTGTGGATTCAGAACGACATCTTCATAGCGCACCGCAGACCAGTTTTCGTCTTGGTAGCGGCGGTACATTTTGATCGCCTCCGACCAGGAGTGGGTTGCGCGCAACAGAAAATCGTCGTTCAGCAATGAAAGTGACGGCGTCCTCAAATAAAACGATTCGTGTCCAACCTGCCCGGCTAGGGCCTGGCTGGAAATGGAACTGATGGTTTGCTAGGGATTGCGCACGCAAAAGACAAATTTGGCGCCCGGGAACATCTCCTGAATAAGCGGGATGCGGGCCATGTTGCTGGGATTCTTAACGACCAGACGGCGGCTGCCGGCAAGGTTTTCATAGATCGTTTTGAGGCGCTTGAGGTTGGCCGCATTGTAGATCGGGACTTCATTGGAGGGACGGTCGAAGTTCGGATTCCAGTGTTCAAATTCAAATGTATTCCACCAAAGTCGGGAATCCAGAATGCCCGATTGGTCTTCTGGACAGACAGCCTTGTTTTTGTATTCCGTAATCAGGAAATAATTTGCCGGGCGGCCCAATATTCGCGACATCAAAAGCGTGCCGGAGCAGGGACAGCCGAGTATAAAGATTGGCGATTCTCTCATTGTTTGGTCTTTGTATTCGTAACGGTCTTCAACTAGTACGCTTATATGAGGTTATCAAATAACAAAATACTAATAATCGAGGGGAATGACCAAGAATTATTGCTGATGCCTACTCGACCAGGCCTCGGGAAGCTTCGGCGAAGCTGACCTGGCGGGCCCGACCGCGATCCAGGGCATAGATGGCGTCGGCATGCTCGATAGTCGTCAAGCGATGGGCGATGATCAGCACCGTGGCACCTGTCGCTAACTCGGCCATTGATTGGCGGATAAACTTTTCAGAATGGCTGTCGAGCGAGCTGGTTGCTTCATCGAAAATGTAAAAGTCGGGCTGTGTCGCGATAACGCGGGCGATGGCCAGGCGTTGGCGCTGGCCGCCGGACAAGCTGACGCCCCGATTACCGACGACGGTATCGTAGCCCTGGCTCAACTCGGCAATAAATTCATGGGCATGGGCCTTGGCCGCAGCGTCGGCGATCTCGGCGTCGCTGAGGTCATGGCCCATGGTAATATTGTCGCGGATGCTGGCGTTAAAGATTTGGGCGTCCTGCGTGACATAGCCGATGCGTCCGCGGATTGACGACAGCGTATAGTGGTCAAGACTTTTGCCGTTAACTTCGACGGCCCCGGCCCCGGCGACCTGAAATCCCAGCAACAAATCCGCGAGCGTTGATTTGCCAGCACCTGAGGGGCCGATAACCGCCGTGGTCTTGCCCTGTGCGATGGTCAGATTGAGGCCCGCCAGCACCGGGGTGCCGTCATCGTAGGCAAAGTCGACATCGCGAAATTCGATGTCACCGTCAAGCCCTGCGAATTCCTTACCGGCATCGAGAATTTCGCGCGCCGGGGCGTTGGTGACTAGATCGTGCACCAGCATCAACGCCGGCATGTCGCCTGAGATCTTCATGCGCTGTGACATCAGATAACTGACGTAAGTCATCAGGCGCTGAAACAGAAAAGCGAAAAAGCCGAGAAAAATAGCCGCCGCCTTCAGATCGATGTCGAGTACGCCCCTGAGCAGCAAAAAGGTGATCGAAATCAGCGCGATCATGGACACTTCTGTCATTTGCAGGGGAATTTCGCTGACCACCTGAAACAACGAATCGGTTCGCGTGTAACCACGAAGTTTTTTCAACAACCCGGCACCCAGGCGTTTCTGACTGCCGCTGAGCTTGACCGCACGAACATTTGCCAGGCCCTCCGCAGCAAGTTCGGAAATGTCCTGACCCAGTTCCTGGCGACGCTGCCCATAGCGAAGAGAATAGCTCGCTGTTCCGGCCCGCACGATGAGCATCAAAAGGGCGCTGAGCACCGTGATGGCCAGGGTCGCCTGCCAATGGGCGATCAGCATGATAACGAAAAGTACGATCGATAGGATCAGTTTGTTGGCGAAATTCAGGGTTTTGACGATGCCGCGCGAGGCGTGGTGCGTCTCGGTGGCGACATTGTGGATCATACGCCCTTCACGCTGCTTGTTCAGGTAACTGTCCTGGGCGTGTAGATAGTGGTCAAAGATCCGGCTGGCCCACTCCTCGCGCAAACGCAGGGCGAAATAGGCGCCCATAGAACGTGCCGCGACCAGCAGCAAGCCCTTGGCCAGAAAGGCAAAGAACATCAGAGCCAACAAACCCTCCAGGCTGGTCGCCAGGGGTAATAAGTCGGTGATGCGCCTGACCATGGCGCCGATCTCGCTACTATGGTCCGCGCCGAGATCAAGCCCCATCAGATTGCTGATCAAAGGCAGAAACAATGTCAAACCCAGGCTTTCGGAAAAGGCCGCGCCGATCATCACGATCAATAGACCAAAAGCGAACAGGCCGTGACCGGACATTAAGGCCCTGACCTTGTTAACGACCGCACCAAATTGCGGTTTTGGCGGCGTTGAATTCATGTCCGTTTGACCTGTGGGTCTGCCGTTAGAGGGCGCGCAGCGCTAGCTGTCATCGATGATCGATGTGATCGGCAGGCGCGTACGCACTTGTCCGCCGAGAAGATTTAGCAGGATGAAAACGCGTTGGTCGTCGCCCGAGGATTCAAATATGCCGGTGTTGTCGAGCAAGGCGCCTTCGCGCACCCGGATTTGCTGACCGGGGGTGAATTCAGGGGACTGGTTCATCAAAATCAGACCGTTCTTGTCCTCGCGAGCCCGTATTTCGTCAATCAGATGATCTGTCACAATGGATAACCGTCCGCCGAATCCGACGACGTATTCGACGCCCTGGGCATATGCCATGGCCGGGCGCTCGCCCTGACTGACGTCGGCACGGGCGAAAATATACCGGGGAAACAGCGGTGCTTTGACGAAATCGACTTTGCGGGCGTGGCTTCGACGTTTGGCGTAGCGGGGCAGGTAAACTTCCAGCCCGCGTTGGCGCAGATTGTTGCCGGCCCAAACCTCCTCGTTGACCTTGGTATAAAGGGCGAACCACTGCTTCATGATGCGTCCCCAGCCGATAAGGTACGCGTGACCTGCAAGAGATCAGGGATCAGCAGGCGTTCGGATGGGACAGCGTCTGAAATTCTGTCGTAGGTGCGTTGTGGATGCGTCGAATCGGTCAGCAACAAAACGTCAAACGGCCCGAGTTCGGATGTGGTTTGAACCAGCGGCACATTGAGAACACTTTCGCCCGCGGCCTTTTCATCGATCACGCCGATAATTTCAACCTCATGCTGCAAGGCGCACAGCATGGCGATTTCCGCCAGCTCGCCGGCACCTAACAATCCCAACCGTCGCCAGTCTCGCCCTGCCGATATTGCCAGCGCCGCATCGCATTGGGCGCGGGCTTCGCGGTAAAAATCGAACGAACGCTTTAAGTAACTTGCTGTGAGCCGGCTCTTTTCGCTGAAGCCTTTAGGCGTCAGATAGTAGGTGTAGCGGTTGGCCGGCACATGGGCGACCTTGACCAGACCCTTGCGCACGCAGCGTTTGAGATAGGCATTGGTCAGGCCGAGCGCAATGCCCAACTCACCGGCCAGCGAGCGTTGCGAGACACGGGCATTTTCTCCGACCGCATTGAGCAGTCCGAGGGTAATGCGTGCTTCCGTATCCGAACCTTGCGGCGGTATAATTGAGTTGTTGCTCAAACGCTGGGTCCCCACACTCTTGATTCGCGTAATCATTTGTGTTCATGATGTGAACGCAAAGCTGTTCACGGCATGAACATAAGCCGTTCACGGCGTGAACGTCAAGTATTGGATATCGTTTGCGCGATTTCGAGGATGCCGAATTTCCGGTTGATTTCAGTACGCTAACAGCATTATGAAGCGGGGTTCTTTTACCCCGACGAAGCGGTAAACACGATTCGATGCATATAACAGAATTCAAAGAGACCTTCAAAATTGCGGATCGGTCTGTCGGACCAGGTGCGCCGGTGCTTTTTATTGCCGAGGCCGGTGTGGCCCATTTCGGCGATATGGACATGGCATATCGCTTGGTCGACCTTGCCGTCGATGCCGGGGCGGACGTCTTTAAAACGCAGTTTTTTGATGTTGATGAGATGATCGCGTCGTCGGCACAGGAGTGGCGCGACCGCCTGCGCCCGCGCAATCTCAGCTTTGACCAATTCGCCGAACTCAAGGCCTACTGCGACAAGCGCGGGATATTGTTCATGTCGACGGCGCATGATGCTAGCCGAATTCCGTGGCTGAAGGAACTTGACGTGCCGGCGATCAAGGTGGGCTCGGGCGAGCGCAATAATCCGGCGTTTTTGCGCCAACTGGCGGAACTGGGCAAGCCGATGGTGATCTCGACCGGCATGTACACTCAAAGCGACGTCGTCGAAGCCGTGCAAGCCATCGCCGAAGCGGGCTGCCGTGAAGCCGCCCTGTTGCATTGTGTGACCGCCTACCCAACGCCCGATACGGACGTCAATTTGACGGCGATGGAACGCCTCGCTGAGGTTTTCGACGGCCCGGTGGGTTTTTCCGACCACACGCCCGACACGCTGGCCATATTGGCGGCGGTCGCACGCGGGGCCACAGTGATCGAAAAGCACATCACCATCGACCGCGATATTCCCAATGCTCAGGACTGGAAAGTGGCGGCGGGGCCGGAAAATCTGGCCACATTGATCGCTGATATTCGCCGCGTCGAGGTCATGCGGGGTCACGGCCGCAAGGAACGCGCGCCGTCTGAAGAAGCGGGTGAAGCCTGGGCCTTGAAATCCATCGTCGCAGCGCACGATTTATCGGCTGGCCGGGTGATTTCAGCAGATGATCTGGCGTTCAAGCGTCCAGGCAGCGGGATTTCACCCAACCGGGTGGATGAGGTTTTGGGCCGGACTTTGCGCCGGGATCTACTGGCCGACGATTTTCTGACCCTTGATGCCTTTGAGGGCGAATAGCTATGGCGATACGTAAGATTTGTGTGTGGTCGGGCAAACGCGGCGGTTTTGGCGCCATGACGCCGACGATGGCCGCAATTCAGGATCACCCGCAGATGGAATTGGCCATTGTCGTCACGGATCAGCATCTCTACAGACGATTCGGACATACCGTCGATGAAGTCGAAAGCCGCTTCCCGGTCACCGCCGCCATCGATATGGGCCAGGTCGGCGACGGCAACGACGACCGGGGCCGGGCGATCGGCGTCTGCCTGACCAAATCGATCGATGTGCTGACGGAAATCAAGCCCGACATCTTGCTCGTGATCGGCGACCGGGGCGAAGTTTTTGCCGCCTGCATCGCGGCACACAATTTGCGCATCCCCATTGCCCACGTCCAGGGCGGGGATGTCTCGGGCAGTCTGGATGAGCCGGTGCGCCACGCCATCACCAAACTCGCCCACATCCATTTCCCCTCGACAGCGGGGGCGGCAGAACGCATCCGGCGGCTGGGCGAACAGGAAACACGAATTCATGCCGTGGGCGACACCCATATCGATCAGATCATTCTCGGCGACGTCACGCATGAGGATACTTTGCGCAAAACCTATGATTTGCCCCAAGACGGGCCCTTTCTGCTGGTCCTGCAACACTCTGATTCCACCGTCGCCGATCAAAGCTCGGCGCAAATGGCGGAGACCACCGCCGCCGTCAAAGCCTCCGGCTTGCGGGCATTGTTGGTCTACCCCTGCTCCGATCAGGGCTTTGAAGGGATTATCAGTGAAATCAAAAAGGCCGCGGACGGCAAACTGATCACGGCGCATCGCAACATTCCCGCACCTGACTTTATCGGTTTGCAGCGCCTGGCCGCGGCGCTGGTCGGCAATTCCTCCGCTGGGATCATCGAAGCGCCCTATTTTGCCTTGCCCGCCGTCAATGTTGGTGAGCGTCAGATCGGGCGCGAGCGCTCGGGCAATACCATCGACGTTGGCTATGATCGCGCGGCTATTGCCGACGGTATCGATAAGGCCCTGAACGATGGTGAATTCCGGGAAAAACTGAAGCAGGACGAGCCGCCCTTCGGCGACGGCACGGCCTACAAACAGATCGTCGACGTTTTGGCCACGGTGGAACTCGACGCGGCCCTGCTCGACAAGCGCATGACCTATTGACCATGGCCCGCCCGGTTATCCTCTATTATACCCAGCTCGCCTATCAGCCCGAGGCCAAGGCCGTGCTGGAGGCGCATTTCGAGGTTATTGAGCGCGCTGATCCCAGGGCTGACGATGACGAAGTGCTGGCCCGCATCGACGCTTGCTTTGCCCCGCTGGGCCATACTTTTGATGCCGCCAAGATCGATCGCTGCCCGAAACTGCGGGCCATCGTCACCAACACCACGGGCGTGCCGCATGTCGATATGGCGGCGGCGGCGGCGCGCGACATCGCAGTGTTTTCGCTCAAAGACGAACAGGCCTTTCTCGACACCATCACGCCGACGGCTGAACACGCGATTGGCTTGATGCTGGCTTTGACCCGAAATCTGCCGCGTGCTTTTGACGCTGTCAAAGCGGGGAAATGGGATCGCTTTGATCACGGTGGCCGGGCGATGCTGTCGCGCTCGACCCTCGGCATTGTCGGCTTGGGCCGCCTGGGCCGCAAGGTGGCGCGCTATGCCGAGGCTTTTGGCATGACCGCGCGCTATTTTGATCCTTACGTCGATTCACCGGGCGGTGGGCTGGGCGATGGGCCGGTGCGTTGTGAAAATCTGTCCGAGTTGGTCGCCGCATCCGACATTGTCAGTCTGCATGCTCCGGCCAATGATGAGACGCGGGGATTGATCAGCGCCGAAGTGATTGGATGCTTTCAACCCCATGCCGTCTTGATCAATACCGCTCGCGCGGAATTGGTCGATGAAGCGGCGTTGCTGGCGGCGCTGGAAAGCGGCAGGATCGCCGGCGCGGCGCTCGATGTGCTGGAGGGCGAATATGCGCCCGGCTTTCAAGCGGCAGACCATGCGCTGGTTCAATACGCCCGGGGTCACGATAATCTGATTTTAACGCCGCACATCGGTGGCTCGACACACGACGCCTGGTCGCAAACCCAGGCCCGCGTGGTCGAACTGGCGGCGGCCCACTTTGCCGAAGAGGACCGTGCATGAACATCCTTGATGGTGTGTGCTGGGCGCTGGTGCCGGCGCGGGGCGGCTCCAAAAGCATCCCGCTCAAGAACGTGGCACCATTCGGCGGCCGCGCCCTGATCGACTACGGCATTCTGGCGGCCCTGGCGGCGACGCGCATCTCCCGCGTATTGTGCAGCACGGATGCGCCGGAAATTGCCACTCGATGTGATGAACTGGGCGTCGAAGTTCACGCCCGTCCGGATGAACTGGGCGGCGACGCAACGCCGGTGATGGACGTGATCGCGCATTTTGCCCACGATATGGCGGCGCGCGAAGGCGGCGTTGCCGAAATGATCGCCTTGGTGCAGCCGACGTCGCCTTTTTTGCTGCCGCAACACCTCGATCAGGCGATTGAGGCGCTGGCGGCCGACCCGCAGGCGGCCTCAGCCCAGACCGTGATCACGTGCCCGCACAACCACCATGCCTTCAATCAACGCAGTGTGCGCGACGGCAATACAGAATTCGTCTTCGCCGCCGAGCGCCAAGCCGCCTACAACAAGCAAACCAAACCGAAGCACTATCTGTTCGGCAATATCGTTGTCATGCGGACCGCGCTGGCCCTGGAGCAGGGCGCGGTGTTTGCGGCACCATCAAAGGCGGTCGAAATTCCCGAAATTTTCGGCTTCGACGCGGACGGGCCCGAAGATTTCCGCCTCGGCGAGTTAATGCTGGAGGGCGGCTTGGTGGCACTTGATCACCTGGAAGCGGAAAAATAAGTTGCATAATCGGGGCATATCGTAGAGACACAAGGCCGGTCACTTGGTGGTATTGCCGGGCGGGGCGAAACGACAAATTCGGAGAGTTAGATGCGCATTATTATTCTCGGCGGCGATGGTTATCTCGGTTGGCCGACAACCATGCACTTTTCCGCTGCCGGCGACGAAGTCTGGATCGCCGACAATTTCGCCAAGCGCCAGTGGGAAATGGAAGAAGGCATCGAGCCGCTGCTGAGCATGCCGACGCTGCATCAGCGCGTCGCCCGCTGGAACGAAATCAGCGGCAACAAAGTCCACCTCAGGGTTGGTGACCTGTGCAATCACCGTTTTGTCTATAACCTGTTCCGCGAAGTTCAGCCCGACGTCATCATTCATTACGCCGAACAGCCCTCCGCACCGTATTCAATGCAGGGCCGCAGCGCTGCGGTCTACACGCAACAGAACAACGTCGTCGGCAATCTCAACGTCATGTTCGCCATGCAAAAGCATTGCCCTGATGCCCATCTGGTCAAACTGGGCACCATGGGTGAATACGGCACGCCGAACATTGATATCGAAGAGGGTTACCTCGATATTACGCACAATGGGCGCAGTGACACCGTGCTTTATCCGAAAAAGCCGCACAGCTTTTATCACTTGAGCAAGGTGCACGACACCAACAACATCTATTTCGCCTGCCGGGTGTGGGGGCTCAGGGCCACCGACCTCAACCAGGGCGTGGTCTATGGTATCGATACCGACCAGACCGTGATGGATCCGCTGCTGCGCACCTCGTTTCACTACGACAGTATTTTTGGCACGGTGCTCAACCGCTTCATCGTTCAGGCCTCACTTGATTATCCGCTGACGGTATATGGCTCGGGGTCGCAGACCCGTGGCTTCTTGAACATCAAGGACACGCTGGCCTGCGTCGAAATCGCGACGCGCAATCCGGCGGATGCCGGTGAATTCCGGGTTTTCAATCAGTTCACCGAGCAGTTCACGGTCTTGCAACTGGCCGAAATGGTGCAGGCAGCCGGCAAGCGCGCCGGATTGGCGACCACCATCGATCATGTTGAAAACCCGCGCGTCGAACAGGAAGATCACTATTACAACGCCAAGCATTCAAAATTCGAAGACATGGGGCTGAAACCCCATCTGCTGACGGACGCGGTGATTGACAGCATGCTGGCCATTGCTAAAGCCAACAACGCCGGGGTCAATCGCCAGTCCTTCGTACCCAGCATTCGCTGGGCCGGTGGTCATAAGCAAGAGGACTGAGCAAGCTTGGTGGAGACCGCGAACAACATGAAGCTGGCGGTCGTCGGGCTCGGTTACGTCGGTCTGCCGCTGGCCGTCGCCCTGGCCAAGAAATTTGATGTCATCGGCTTTGACATCAATCAGGACCGGGTGCGTGAACTCCGTGATGGCAAGGATCGCACCGGTGAAATCTCGGGCGAAAATCTGGCGGCCAGTACGCTTGCTGTATCGTCCGATGTCGACGACCTGAAGGGCGCAGAAATCTACATCGTCACGGTGCCAACCCCGGTCGATGGCGACAACAAACCCGACCTCAGCCCGGTGCTGTCGGCCTGCCGCACGGTGGGCGGCGTGCTCAAATCCGGTGACTTGGTTGTTTTTGAAAGTACGGTTTATCCCGGTGTCACAGAAGATCTGTGCGGACCGGCGCTGGCTGCAGCCTCGGGTCTTGTCTGCGGCGAAGACTTTTTTCTGGGCTACAGCCCGGAGCGCATTAATCCCGGCGACACCGTCCACACGGTTGAGAAAATCATCAAGGTCGTGGCCGGACAAACACCTGAAATCGCTCAGCGACTGGCCGATCTTTATGGCGCCGTGATCACGGCAGGGACCTTCATCGCCGCCAACATCAAAACCGCCGAAGCCGCCAAGGTCATCGAAAACGCCCAGCGCGATATCAACATCGCCTTTATCAATGAAGTCGCGACCATTTTTCACAAGCTCGACATTTCGGCGCACGATGTTCTGGCGGCGGCGAGTACCAAATGGAATTTCCTGAACTTCCAGCCCGGGTTGGTCGGCGGCCACTGCATCGGCGTCGATCCCTACTATCTCGCCCACCGCGCCGTCGAGGTCGGACACAATCCCGAAGTTATCCTGGCTGGCAGACGCATTAACGATGGCATGGGCAACTTTGTCGCCAACGCCATCGCCGACAAGATCGAACAAAGTGGTGTCGCCGGCGCGGTTCTGTTGCTCGGCTTGACGTTTAAGGAAAACGTGCCTGATCTGCGCAATACCAAGGTGGTGGATGTCATCGCCGGCCTTAACGCGCGGGGTTTGAAAGTTGATGTCCATGACGCCTGCGCTGATCCCGCCGAGGCCCAAACCTTCTATGATATTTCGCTCATTCCGGCACTGGAGGCGGGCGATTATGCTTGCGTCGTCGGTGCTGTGCCGCACGACGAATACTGCGCACTCGACGCCGAAACCTTGGCCGGACTGGTAATCGACGGCGGCGTCATCGCCGACATCAAGGGCATGTGGCGAAATCTCGATTTACCCGACACACTGGTGCGCTGGCAGCTTTAGTCCCCCTGGTTTAGCCCCTCTGGTTTAATCAGAGCGACCGTAGATATCTTCGAGGCGTTCGATATCGTCTTCGCCGACATAGTCCCCCGACTGCACTTCGATCAGGCGCAGCGGTTTGTCGCTTTCGTTGGCCAGCGAATGGACTTGGCCGACGGGGATGTAGGTCGACTGGTTTGGCGATAGGAGAAAAGTCTCATCGCCACTCTTCACGGTGGCTTCGCCTTCGAGGAGGACCCAGTGTTCGGCGCGGCGTTGGTGTTTTTGCAACGATAAGCGCGCACCCGGATTGACCACCAGTTCCTTGATCTGATAGCCCACTCCGGCGAACAGGCGGTGAAAGCTGCCCCAGGGACGGTGGGCCAGGACGTGGTGAATGTGCTCATCGCGACCCTCGGCCTCCAGGTCATCGACGATGCGGCGCAATTCGGTCTCGCGAGCCCGGTCGGCGACCAGCACCGCATCCTGCGTGGCAACGACGATCAAATCCCGCACCCCCAGCGTCGCCACTAGGCGTCCGTCGCTGTGGAGGTAACTGTCGGCGGTATCGCGGGCGAGGATATCACCGCGCAAGACATTGCCGTCGCCGTCCGGTCCCGCCGCCCTGTGGATGGCCGACCAGGACCCGAGATCACTCCACTCGAATGCCGCAGGGACGACGGTGCAAATTTGGCTATGTTCCATTATTGCGTAGTCGAGCGATTGCTTTTCGATGGTCGCGAAAGCCTCGGCCGAGAGGCGAAAGAAATCATGATCGGCCTGCCCTTCGTCGAGAGCGCGGCGGCAGCCGAGCAACATCTCGGCCTCAAAGCGTTCAAACTCGCCGATCAGGGCCTTGCCGGTAAACAGGAAAATACCGCTGTTCCACAGATAACGACCATCGGCCAAGAAGGCCGCAGCTGTTTCGGCGTCAGGCTTTTCGGCGAAGCGCTCGACTTTGAAATGTCTGCCCAGGTCTTCACCCCGGCAAATGTAGCCGTATTCGCTGGAGGGTGCCGTGGGCGCGATCCCCAAGGTCACCAGATTTCCGTCGCTGGCACTGCCTGCGGCGATTTCAAGAGTGGCATGAAAAGCGTCGAGCGGCGCGATCAGATGGTCCGACGGCATTAGCAATATGACCGCGTCCGGTGTCCGCCGGGCACCCAGCAAGGCGGCAATACAAGCTGCCGGCGCCGTGTTGCGGCCTTCCGGCTCAAGCACGATCTGATAATCATCAAGGCCGGCCTCGCGCAGCTGCTGGGCGGCCAGGAAGCGGTGTTCTTCGTTGCAGATGATGATGGGTGTGGCGAACTGATCACCCCGGACGCGCAGCAGCGCCTCCTGAAACAGGCTCATATTCGTCCCGCCGGCAGAGGAACCCAGGGGCAGGAACTGTTTGGGCCAGGTAGTGCGCGACATCGGCCACAGGCGGGCACCAAATCCACCGGCGAGAATGACGGGCTGAATCAGGGGAACGGACATGTCGCCGACGGCGCTTATTCGGCCGGAGCCCGGCGCGCTGCGGGGGGGCGCATGAATTTGAACTGCAGCATTGATTTGAGGATCAAAAAGCCGTCAGTCAGGGCGTTGACCTTGGATATGCCGGCCAGTCGTTCGCGTTCACGCGACGGGATCTCGGCGTAGGTGTAGCCCATTTTGTGCATCAGGATGGGAATCTCGATGCAGGTTGAAAAATCCTCTGATACCAGCGGCAGGGCTTGCAGAACATCGCGCTTGATCAGGGCGTAGTAAAACAGCGAATCACTGAGCCGCACGCCATGCAACACGCGCAGCATGATGGTAAAAACCATATTGCCGAGCCAGCGGATCGGTGTGTCGTCGTCGCTGCCCGATTCGGGCAAGTAGCGTGAACAAAAAACGCCATCGTTGCCGGCCTTGATGCCAGCCATCAAGCGGCCCAGCGCCTCGGGATCGTAGGAGCCGTCCGCGTCCATGCAGGTTACGACATCTCCGGTCGCCAGCTTGATGCCGGTGCGCACGCCCATGCCGTAGCCCTGACCTTCCTGAGTCTCGACGCGAAAGCCCAGCCCGCGCACGACGTCGGGTGTACCGTCCGTCGAATGACCATCGACGACGATGACTTCATGCACGTCGGTGGGGAGTTCGGCCAGCATCCGGGGCAAGCATTCGCACTCGTTACGCGCGGGCACGATAATCGTTAATTTGAGGTCGTCGGGCACGGTTAGGGGGTCTCCTGGTGCGCGGATTTCTGCGCTTCGATGTTGAGGCTGATCAGGCGGCCGTGGTCTTTGTCCATATGGGGAATATAGGCCTGTGAATGATCGTCGTGGTCTTTGTGAACGGTGTCGCGCCAATCATAGCGCCGTATGTTTTCGAATCCGGCCAAACTTAAAGTATCGGACAGGGTGGCGAAATCATAAACGGTCTTGTGGTAAATCACGAGCGGATCATCGCCGCCGCCGGGCTGCATGCGGCCATACATCGGCCCCAATATCAGTTCGAGGTCGCCGCTATCGCGATAGACTTCGACCATGGCTTCAAAATCGGGCACCGCCAGGCGCAGCGTACCGCCGGCTTTGAGCACGCGCCGCCACTCCGCCAATACCGGGGCGACCTCAACGCGGTCGAAATATTCCAGCACGTGCGAAGCGTAGATCAGATCGATACTATCGTCGCTAAAAAACGGCAGGGTGCGAATATCGTGACGGTGATCGATATGATCGAAATCCGCGATATCGACATTTACAAAGCCGGGAATGACGCGCCGGCCGCAGCCGAGATGAACGTTGATGCTCATGGCATTCAGGCCGCGAAAAAACTTCGTACCGTGGCCGTGACACGCGCCACATCCTCGTCCGTCAGCTTGGCCGATGACGGCAGCCACAAGCCGCGCGCGGCAACCCGTTCGGTCACCGGGAAGGACAGCGTGTCCAAACCATAAGCCTGCTGGCTATGGATCGGCGGGTAGATCGGGCGCGAGCCGATATCGTGATCTTTGAGATGCGCTTGCAAGCCGTCGCGCTCGTCAACGAAAACCTCGATGAACCAAGGTGCCGTCAGGCTCAGGTCGGTGGGCACCAGATCGACTTGATCGATGCCCGCGAGGCCTTCGACATAACGCCGGTAAATCTCTTTTTTGCGCGCCAGTCGCCAGGGCAACTTTTTCATTTGTTCAAGGCCGACCACGGCCTGCAAATCGGTGAACTTGAAATTGAAACCGATGTCATCGTGGATATCATTGCCGCCGCCGGTCCGGCCAAAGTCTTTCAGCTTGCGCAGGCGGGCCGCGATGGTGTCGTCGTCGGTGATCAGTGCGCCACCTTGCCCGGTCGAGATGATCTTGGGTGCGCTGAACGAGAAACTGCCGATATCGCCGATGGTGCCGAGGTGTTTGTCGCCCCGATACGATCCCAGCGACTGGGCGCTGTCCTCGACCAAGGGCACGCCCTTGTCGCGGCACAGGTCGCGCAACCGGGTGACGTCATTGCTGCGGCCATTGAACGAAACATGTATGACCGCTTTGGTCTTGGGGCCGATGGCGGCGATGGCCTGATCGATATCGATGTTCAGGGTATCGGCTTCGATATCAACGAATACCGGCACCGCACCGATCAGCTTGGCGGCGTTGGGTGTGGCGATCATCGTCAGGTCGGGCACGATGACTTCGTCTCCCGATCCGACGCCCAAAGCCAATAGGGCCAGCGACAGACTGATAGTGCCGTTGTTGGTGACGATGCAGTGTCGAGCCCCGGTAAATTCGCGCAAACTTTCTTCAAAAGCCTGGGTTTGGCGAAACTCGGTGACCCAACCGCCCGACATCATATAATCACGCAGGGCATCGGCTTCGGCCTGGTCGAACCAGGGCTCCATCTGGGGGATCGGATTCATCGCCATGCCTTACAGCAATTCTTTATCGACCGAGACATCAACAAATGGACCGTTCTTGACTTCCAGAACCTGCGTACCGTCTTCGAGAATCTCGTAGCCGTGACCACCGGCGGCCAAAATCACAAAGTCGCCGGTTTCCAGCACTGGTTCGGCGACCAGCGCCCCGGCGTCGGTGTAGATGCTGACTTTCATGCGACCGCGCTTAACGTAAGCCACTTCCTGGGTTTTGCTGACGCTGCGTTCGTGAATTTTGTGGCGGTGGGCGGCGAGAATTTTGCCATTGTCATACTGCCAAGTGCCGGCCTGAATAAACAGCTCATCCGGCGTGCAGAAACTCAGGCCCTCCGGCCATTCGTGATCGCGCCGAACAATCGCCAGTAATTCGCCCTCGTGTTCTATCTGTTCCATGTTCAACCTGTTCCGGTTTGCGGGTCCGCTTCTTGCGGCGTCTGGCGTGTCATGTTCTTGCCGTGTCGGGCGATCACGCCCAGGCCCTGCCCGACGATAACAAACAAAAGGGTGACCTGCAGCACAATCGAAAAGGCGACGGCGCTGGTCGCTTTGATGCCGTACAGGGCCAAGGCCAGAACGCTGGCGATCTGGAAGACGCCGACGAAAGCCGGGGCCGACGGCAGCGCGCTCGATGCCGCCAGAAAAGTTTCTGTCGTAAAGGCTGCGGTCAGCGGCAGGGACCAGTCAAAGGCCTGAAAAATCAACCACGAAATCATCAGATCGGCGCAAAAAGCCAAAAAAGTAATGACGCAAATGCGCAGTAATGCGACGGGCTTACCGACTTCAATAATCAGGGCGATGGCCTGATCATACCACGAGATCAGCAGATCTGCGGCGGTATTGGGCAGGATAGAGAACAGGGCTTGAAAAAAATCACGCCAGCGTTTGCCCCACACACCGAAGGCGATCAAAAAGCAGGCTCCGGCGATAAAGGTGTAGCGCAAAGCGTCAACCGCACCTTGGCCCAGCACGTTCTCGCCGTGGATCATGCCAACCGCCAACAGCATGAAACCCAAGGCCAGTCCGTCAGCCATGCGATCAACTACCGCACTTGTGGTGCCGTGCCCGATGGGCACCTTGGCAAGGCGATTGATGGCTAGAATGCGCAAAGTTTCGCCGGCGCGCAGGGGGTAGACCATATTGCCGAAATAGCCAATTGCCGTCGCCGTCCAGTAGGGCCTGTACAGTTTGGTGGTGCCTTCGGAAATGTAGCACCAGCGCAAGGCCCTAAAGGCAATGCTGATGACAACGAACAGACTTGCCAACAACAGGAAAGCCGGATTGATGGTGAGCAGAATGTGTCCAAGCTCGGCCCAGTCGACTTCGCGAAAGGCGATGTAGAGAAACAGCGCACTGACGGCGAAGCCGAACAGCATGAGAAACCACCAACGTTTCTTCATGCTGCGGTCGCGTCCAGGCCTTGTTCAAGGAACCAGGCGTAGCTGTGGGCCAGGCCGTTGCGCAAACTTGTGCCCGGCGTCCAGCCCAGCGCCGTCATACGGCCGCAATCAAGCAATTTGCGTGGCGCGCCGTCGGGCTTTTCGGGCGACAGGTTGAGATCGCCATCAAAGCCGACGACCTTGCAGATCAGACGCGCCAAGTCGGCGATGGAAATCTCGCGCTCGGCACCAATGTTGATGTGTGCTTCGTCGCTGTAGTTCTTCAGCAAATGCACCAGGCCATCGGCGGCGTCGTCGACATAGAGAAATTCGCGCAACGGTGTCCCGCTGCCCCAAATTTCAATGCCCGCAGCGCCACTCTGTTTGGCTTTGTGGGCCTTGCCCATCAGGGCCGGAATGACATGTCCGCCCTCTGGATCAAAATTATCGCCTGGCCCGTACAAGCTGGTCGGCATGGCTGATATGAAATCACAGCCGTGTTCCTTGCGATAAGCCTGACAAATTTTGATGCCAGCGATTTTGGCGATGGCGTACCATTCGTTGGTCGGCTCCAGCGCGCCGGTCAGCAGGGCTTCCTCGGCCATCGGCTGTTCGGCCAGCCGGGGGTAGATGCACGACGAGCCCATGAACAACAGTTTCTCGACGCCGCTTTGATAAGCGCCATGGATAATGTTGGTTTCTATCGCCAGATTGTCGTACAAAAATCGCGCCGGGAACTTGTCATTGGCCATCAGCCCGCCGACGGTGGCCGCTGCGATCAGGACAACATCGGGGCGTTGCTGATCCATCCAGCGCTCGACCGCATCCTGGCGGCGCAAATCGACGTCGCCGCGCCCGACGGTCAGAATCTCACAAGGTTCAGCCGCCAGCCGCCGGACCAACGCCCCGCCGACCATGCCGGTATGTCCTGCGACCCAGACCCGCTTGCCCTCGAGATCGTAAATTTCGCCACCGGATTGGTCAGACATTCGGATCGACTTTGTGATTCCGCCCCGCGGTTACCACTTGTGCCAGATCCGAGGCGACCATCTCGCTGACCAGGTCGGCAAAGCCCGTAGTGTGACGCCAACCCAGCACGCGCTCGGCCTTGGAAGGATCTCCGAGCAGCAAATCGACCTCGGTGGGGCGGTAATAAACTGGATCGATGTGAACCAAAACCTCGCCTGAGGCTTGATCCACGCCTTTCTCGTCTGTGCCGCTGCCCTGCCAGCCGATCTCTCGACCGATCTTGCCAAACGCCAGTTCGACGAATTCGCGTACCGAATGGGTCTCGCCGGTGGCCAGCACGAAATCGTCGGCCTCGTCGTGTTGCAGAATGCGCCACATGCCTTCGACATAGTCGCGGGCATGGCCCCAATCGCGTTTGGCGTCGAGGTTGCCGAGGTAGATATTTTCCTGCAGGCCGTGGTGAATGTTGGCCACGGCCCGGGTGATCTTGCGCGTGACGAAGGTCTCGCCGCGCCCCGGTCCCTCGTGATTGAACAAAATCCCGTTGGAAGCGAAATAGCCGTAGGCTTCGCGGTAGTTCACGGTGATCCAGTAGGCGTAGAGTTTGGCCGCGGCGTAGGGGCTACGCGGAGCGAACGGCGTGGTTTCCGACTGCGGCGTTTCAGGCGCGTTGCCGTATAACTCCGACGTCGAGGCCTGATAAAACCGTGTGGTCTCACCCATATCGAGGATTCGGATGGCCTCCAGCAACCTGAGCGTGCCCAGGGCATCGGCATTGGCGGTATATTCCGGCGTCTCGAAGCTGACCTGAACATGGCTCTGGGCGGCCAGATTATAAATCTCGGTTGGTTTGATTTGCTGCAACAGGCGGATCAGGTTGGTGGCGTCCGTCATATCGCCGTAGTGCAGATGAAAATGAACGTCTTTTTCGTGCTCGTCCCTGATCAGATGATCGACCCGCTCGGTGTTCAGCGACGACGAACGTCGTTTGGTCCCGTGCACCTCATAGCCTTTGTCGAGCAGCAGTTCGGAGAGATAGGCCCCGTCCTGCCCGGTAACCCCGGTAATGAAGGCGATCTTGTCCTTGGCGTTGTCTGTCATCGTTCAATTCAATCAGAAATATTTTGCGCAAATCACTGGCCGGATGTGTAGAGCATATTGCGCCGATTTGGAACCTTTTGTATCCGCTCATGACCGCATCTGATACTGTCCCGCAAATCCAACTTCCACTGATCAAGCCTGACCATGTCGAATTTATCGCTCTCCCGAACAGCACCTTTTATCGCGGCATTTGTTATTGTCGCGATTTTTCTGACGCTGGCTGTTGCATCGCCCAATTTCCCGGTCGCGACGGCGCGGTTTTTTGAAACCAGCTTCCTCGGCCTGGCGTTCACGGTCCTGTTGGCGAGCAGATTTTTGCCTGTCGATCGGCGACATTTGGTTTTGTTCGTCTGGTTTGTCGTGGTCGGAATGTTTGCCTGGAAGCTTGGCGCTCTTTGGTCGGCGGGCGGGGGCAACGAATACGCGCTTGGCGGTCTGCTGCCCTACAACGACGCCACGGGTTACTATGACGAAGCCCGCTATTTTCTCGAAAATGGCCGCCTTAAAGAAATGAACGTCGGGCGGCGGCCGATCAGTTCAGTGGTCCTGGCCGCCTTGTTAGGGCTCGGCAATCTAAACCTTCAAGTTGCTCTCGCGCTGCTGGTCGCCGTGACGACGATGGCTTGTCTGGTGCTGGCCCGGGCCGTCGCCTGGCGTTACGGCTGGACTGCAGCATTGGTTTTTGCGGCTGTTTTCTATGCTTACATCGACACATATGTCGGCACGACTTTGTCCGAAAGTGCAGGCCTCGCGCTGGGCTCTGCCGGTCTGGCTTTGGCCTGGACCGGTGCCGGGACCAAACGTCTGCCCGTCTTCGCCCTGGGTTTGGGCATCTTGACGCTGGGCTTGTTGGCCCGCGCCGGGGCTTTCTTTGTCTTGCCGGCCCTGCTGATCTGGGCGGCCTGTCATTTTCAGGCACAAGTACAAGACACGCGCTGGCAGCGGCGGTTTTCCTGGCAAGTTCTGATCGTCGGCGGCGGTGCCATCGTCGCAGGGTTCGCTTTTAACAAACTTCTGCTGGCAGGCTTCGCGCCTCATGATCACGTTGTGTTTTCCAATTTTCCCTGGACGCTCTACGGCGTTGCCGTGGGCGGCAAAGGCTGGACCCAGGTGCTGGTCGATCACCCCGGCATCGCCGATCTTGAGCCCAGCGCCCGGATCGAGGAAATCTATCGCTTGATCTGGGCGGCGATCCGCGACAATCCGATCAACTTCGTGCGCGGTATACTGCATCAGTACAACGAGTTCTTTTTCAACAGCGGCTGGCACAAGTTCATTGCCGACAAAGCCGTCCGTGGTCTGGCGCAGGTTTCGGCCCTGGCCGCATTGTGGGTCATCTTCCGCCGCCGGCGTCAGCGCTGGGAAGAAGGTTTTCTGTTCGCCGCGCTGGTCGGGTTGTTCGCGTCGATTCCGGCGCTGGCCGACGGGGGTCCGCGTGTCTATGCCGCAACGCAGGGGCTGACGGCTTTTGTCGTCGCTGTCGGCGCATCGACGCTGGTGACAGCCTTGACCAGGCGCCCGCCCGCCAATGACGACAATCAACTCAACGTCGTCGGCGTACCTGTGGCCTTCGGCTTGGCGCTGTTGGCTTTGCTGGCGACCGGCATCGCTCTGTCATCAAATTTCGCCCCGACCCGCCATGTGGCGGCGACGCATACCTGCCCAACGGGCCAGCGCGCAATTGCCGTGCGCCTGCTGCCGGCGACGTTTGTTCACGTGCAGGCCGACGACGCCCTGGCGCAAACCCGCGCACCCGACGTCCGGGTCAGCGATTTTAGGGCCGGGATCGGCGCGGGTGGAGCCGAGCTTCACCGCGCCATCAAGCGCCAGTCAGCACCGTTTATCTTGCTCAGCGCCCATGCCAAGGCTGCGCAGGCGGCGCGCTGGGTGATCGTGCCGACAGCGATACTGCCGCCCGTTCCCTCGACGCTTGAAATCTGTGGTTTGGTGGAGGCCCCGGTGACACGCGCCGTGAGCTGGAAAGTAAAATAGAGTCAGGCGTGGCCGGCGGGCTCATCCATATTTTCGAGTTCCTTGCGCAAGGCCGCCTCGCCGATGGCCTTGGCCTTTTCCATGCGTGCCCGGACCTGAGGCGGTAAATCGTCACGCGTTAACGCTTCCTTGGCCCCCTTCAGCAGGGCCAGAGAGTTCGCCAACTTTTTATTTCCCGTCCCTAGAGTCACCGCAAGTCTTTCCATTTTTGATGCGACAGGCAAATTATAGGCGAGGGCGGCGATTTTCCCAAACTAACTTCGCGCGCCGAGAAACTCTGTTTGTTCAGGGTGGGAGGTATTAGCCGTCCAGCGGGACGAACGCCCATTTGACAATGGCCCCGTCCGCGCCTAAATCGCCGGCCAGCATGATTTGTTCGGCCCGGCGGATATCGCCGCCGCCGAGATAGACGCTTTCTTCGATGCCGAGACGACCACCGCCGGCATGGAAGCGAAAGCCGCCGCCTTTGGGCAGGCGCAACAAGACCGCGTCGCCATCACGTACCAGCGAGGCTTGTACGCTGGGGTGCAAATGGAAGCGGACAGTGAAGCGGTGGCTTTTCTGACGCTTGCCGCCCTGCCACGACAGCGTATCCTCGCCTTTGAGGCCGCCGTTGGCACCGAGGTAAAGCCTGCGGCCATGGACGATGCCAAAGGGCGCATAGCCATCGTGTGCGCTGTCAATCCAGATGTTGCCGTCTTCTTGATTGCGCATGCAGGCGACGGTGCAACGACGCTTGCCGACACCGCCCGGCGCTTCCAGCTCGACGGCGTTGGTGTCGGCCAGGGTGAGCGAGGAATGTGCGGCGGTCGAGCGCCCCGCAGCCTGCCACTCCGGATTGAGGTGACTGCCGCAATTGACGATCAAACGCTCACGCCCAACGCTCATTTCGAAGGACAGTGGTCCGGCATGGGCGGTCTCGGCGAACAGCGGCGGCGGTGGGCCGCCGGCATCGAATAAAACCAGCGTGCCGTTGGCGCTGAGGCGCTCAAATCCGCCCTGAGCGGCGCTTTCTTCGGGCTTGGTTTTGTTGCCGATTTTGCTCAGTACGGCGTCCAGGGCCTTGGAGGTCATCTCGGCGCTGCCGTTGAACAGGCCTAGTTTGCCGTCGCCGTGGCGGAAAAAACGCACCATCGGGGCCATGCCGGCGATGGATTTTTCGAGGATTTCCGGCACATCAGCCCCCCCCGCCTGCAATGCGGCGCGGATAAAGACCAGATCCTGCAGCACGGCAATATGCTGCATCGGATTGCGCGAAATGTGCGTGCCGTCGGCCAGAATCTGTTGGCCCAACGCTTGTTCAAGGTGGCCAAGTGCTTTGGTCAGCTGCGCCCCGCCGCCGTCCAGCGCCAGGGCGGAGGCGACCATGCCCAAAATGGCTGAAATATAGGCCCCGCCCTCCGGTGTATCGCCGACTGAGCGAAACAGATGCTTGGACTGTTTGGCGAAGCTAGTGAGGAAGCGCTGGCGAAAAGTCGGCTCGGCACCTTCCATCAAGAAACCGGCGTGGGCCGCCCAGGCCGCCAGCCGCCGACCCAGAATGTCCCCGCGCCAGACCAGTTCCGACCATTTGTTGTGGCGCTCCACCCAGGTCCGAATCAGCTCACGCCCGCCCAATCGGGCCGCTTCGCCGCCAGCGGCGTGGAAGTGGCGCAACCAGGCAAAACCGTGCAATTCGCTGCGCCAGGTCTCGCTGGCGCTCAAATCCCATGGCGGTTCGTTCAGCGCCGTATGCTGTTCGCCGAAGAAATCGTATCGGCCCTGAAACAATTGATTGGCCGTTTCCGAGACGCCGGGCCAGGGATCTTCGACATGGCCGACCAAAGCCGTCGGTGCCGCACCGCCCAATGTTGCATCATAAAGCCGGGTTTTGAACAAACCACGGGCAACGGCGCCTTTTAATCTGCGACCGGTGGTGCCGGGTCCACTGGCTTCCTTGACCATGGCGGCGTTCAGGTGCCGCCGCGCAGTTTGGCAATATTATCGGCATAACAGTCCGGGCCGCCCTTAAAGGTCGCGCTGCCGGCAACCATCACATCGGCCCCCGCTTCGACAACCCGGGCCGCGTTTTCGGCATTGACGCCGCCATCGACCTGTAAATCGATGGTCCGCCCGCTTTCGTCGATGCGTTGACGCAGCCGGCGGATTTTGTCGAATTGGCTGGGAATGAACGATTGACCGCCGAATCCCGGATTGACGCTCATCACCAGGATCAGGTCAATATCATCGATAATATAGTCGATCTCATCAATTGGCGTTGACGGATTGAGCGAAACCCCGGCTTTGAGCCCCAGGCCCTTGATATGCTGCACCGTGCGATGCAGATGCGGCCCGGCCTCGACATGGGCGGTGATAATGTCCGCACCCGCCGCGGCAAAGGCGTCCAAATAAAGATCGACCGGCGAAATCATCAAATGCACATCGAAAACGCGCGTCGAATGCGGACGCAGGGCTTTGACGACATCCGGGCCGATGGTGATATTGGGCACAAAGTGACCGTCCATGACATCGATATGGATATAATCGGCACCGGCTTCGGTGATGCGCTGAACCTCAACACCGAGGTTGGCAAAATCAGCGGACAGGATTGATGGTGCGATACGGGTTTTTTGTTGCATAGCTTGTCCTATCAGCTTCGTTGAGCCGCGGCAAGGCTCGCTTTCTCTGACTGTTCCCGTGCTTTATCGACGCTGAAACCGCGTGGCGAAAAAGCCGTCAAGTCCGCCCTGCCCCGGCAGGTGCCCGGGCAAGGTCCGAAGATCGCCCGCGGCGTTGATGGCATCGCTGAAGCCGCCAATTTCCGCGGCCTCAAGCGCCATACGTTGCAGCCGCGCATCTGATTTGAGCCGTAGCGCGTGATCCTCGCCCTCCTCCGGCTGCAAGGAACATGTGCAATACACAAGAACGCCGCCCGGCTTGAGCATGTCGATCGCGGCTTCGATTAAGTGAGATTGCACCTCGGCCATGCGCGTGACGTCACCGGCGGATTTGAGATATGCCGCGTCCGGATGGCGTCTCAGCGTGCCGGTCGCGGTGCAGGGGGCGTCAAGCAGGACGCCGTCGACCGGTGCATCGGGCCGCCAGACGGCGGCGTCGGCGGCGATCAGCTCTGCACTCAGTCCGGTGCGGTTCAAATTCTGCTCGACCAGCTTCAAGCGATTTTTAGAACGGTCGACCGCTTTTACGCTGGCGCCACTGGTGCAGAGTTGCAACGTTTTGCCCCCGGGAGCGGCGCAGAGGTCAACGATTTGCTTGCCCACCAGGCCACCTTCAAGCCCGACCAGTCCCGACTCAAGCATTTTGGAGGGCAGGGTTGCGGCCAGGTCCTGCACCCACCAGGCACCTTCGGCGTAACCCGCCAGGTCTTCAATGCGTCCGCCGCCCGCCCGGCGCAGCGATCCGGGTAGTAAATTTTCGGCGTCCAATGCTGTAAGCCACTGTTCGCTCGTCGCGCCATCTTTCAGCGTCAGGTCGAGCGGCGGCTCGATCAGGTGGGCTTTGACGATCTCCCCAGCCCGTTTCTCGCCGAAAGCCGCCGACCAGGCTTCAAACAACCAGGTCGGCGCGTTGAGCACCTCCGTATCTGCCGCCGGCGTCAATTTGTCGGAATCGCGCGTAATCCGCCGCAGAACGGCATTCACCAGCCCTCGGGATGACGCTTCGCGCCCGGCCAGTCGGACCGTGGCGTCCACGGCGGCGTGCGAAGAGGTCTTCAAATAGATCAGTTGGGCGACCCCGAGGCGCAATATGTGCTGCAGGCGGGGCTTGGCCTCGGCCAGGGGACGATCTAGGCAGAGCTCCAGAACGGAATCGATTTGACCCAGCCGGCGCAACGTCGTCGCCACTAACAGCCGCACAAACGCCCGGTCGCGCGGTTCTAGCGGGCTGAGTAAGCCGTCCGGCGCGTTTTCCAGTTTCAGCACTTCATCTAGGGCCTGGCGTTTATCGAGCACTTTTCCCAGAATGATCAGCGCGGCCGCGCGTGAATCGGGCTTTGCGCGGGGCTTTCCGGGAGGACTGCCAGAAGGACGGCCTGCGGGTTTGCCAGCGCGTATTGAGGGGCGTTTGTTCATTGGGAGGGTTTAAATCACATTTCCAGCCACGTCGAGCATTGTTAGTCGGGCCGAACCCGGCCCTTCAGACTAGTCGGCCGAACCCACCTCTTGCATTCTAGTTCTGCAAAGGCCAGATTTAGCCTATGACCAACTCCGACAATAAAGACGACAATGCCACCGACGAGACGTCGTCAAATCCAATTGACGAGACGTCGTTAAGTCCAACCGACGAGACGTCATCTAAACCGAGCGACGAGACGTCGACGTCCGAAGTACCTTCAACGGCGTCCGAGAAAGAAACGGCTGGCCGGAAACTCGAACCCACCGATGAAGTCGGTGGCCGGGACGGACCTGACCCCACGCGTTACGGCGATTGGGAAAACAAGGGCATCCTCAGCGATTTCTAGTCCCGCCGTACTAATTAGCCCCGCCGTACTTAAAAGCGGGTCTGTAAAAAGTACGGTAGTTGCAGAAAAGCCCGGAATACTGAAAAGTATGGCCGTTCGAAATGAAGGAACGACCACCAAAACCCCCAATGCAGCGATAAACGAACGGTCGGTTTCTTCAGCAGGCCCTTTTCGGGTGCCAACACCGCCTCGCCGCCCGGTCGTGCCAGTTTGTAACGGTACGCCCGTTCAGTTAAAGAGGTGCCCCGGTCGCCAAAACCGCTTTTGGTATCATCGTTCGGCCCTCCGCCGCTGAACGAGGTCCTGAAGCTGGCGAAGGGAAATTGCAGTGGCGGGGTATCACCAGGCATTCCGGACCGACAAGTCAGCAGAGCCGTTCTTTCAATGCCTCACTAAACTAAATGGAAATAATATCGACTATAGTCTCGCCGTTTGCGAACACACCCCCCTTTGATGACGAGATGGTCGACGGGCACCAGCCTGCATGAGATCGCTGCAGTGATCTTTGGCGACCGACCGATTGGACTCTTTTGCCGGGCGCCAGCGCATCATGCTTTGCGCGAAAAACACCCTCGAGCTTTTTAAATGCCGCACAGATCGATCAGGAGGCTATAGCTCGACTGCATTGATGCCACCCGCCGTCCGCGACTACCGCACCATCGTACCGTAATGGCAATTGGCTCATTTTTCCTTTGGCGTGAAATAATTAGAACGGCGGTACAATAAACGGGCAGGCCATTACGACAAGATTTTGAGTGAACCATAAATGAACGTTCGTAATGGAACGAAAAATGGCGTGATACTAGGATAGATCGAAGAGCTGCAAAAACAACACGATTTAGCTATTTTCACTAGCAACAAATAGAACCTTTGACCTATTCGGAATACCAGGATGTTTAAATACGATTGTACTTTCGATGACGCTACTTTGGCCCAAACCAGATACGGCCCTCTGGTTTTAAAAAAGTATGACCATCACTTTTCACCGCTGCCATAGAACTATACTGAAAGTGAATGACTAAAACCCTCAATTAGTACCAAGGATCAATTATTAGGTGCCAACCTTTCGAAACCATTCGCAAGGTGGAGGAAATATCGGTGGGCCAAATATTTGACGCAATTGAAACGGACTACTCCAAACTGCATCCAAGATGCTAGCGCCCGTACTTTCTCTAATACCCAAATAAATTAGTCGGATTAAATTGACGGAAGAACTGAGAAACCGAAGGCCTCTTCATCCCTGGCTCCGAAACAAATTCTTGGCGCGGTGATCTCCGACATGCCCAGCGGCACATTTTAACACACGGTCGTCCCTAAACGTAGAGCACGACGGGTATTGAACCTCAAATCAAAAAAGGACGTTCGGTCACACCTTAAGGCAGTACCGTCTACTTCTGCTCAAACACCAAAAAGAACGTTCATACAGTGGATTTCTCGGGAAATTCCGAAAAAATCTAAAAAAAGGGACGCCGCAGCGTCCCTTTTTCCATTTTAAGCGAAATGTGGTAAATAGTACGGACGTTAGTCCGAGCGGTTTGCGCGGTTCTCGACCAGATCATCCACCACGGCGGGGTCAGCCAGTGTCGACGTGTCGCCGAGGTTGGAAAAATCGTCCTCGGCGATTTTGCGCAAAATCCGGCGCATGATTTTGCCGGAACGGGTTTTGGGCAGCCCGGGTGCCCATTGCAGCAGATCGGGTTGAGCGATGGGACCGATCTCCTTTCGCACCCACTGCACCAGTTCTTTACGCAGATCGTCGGTCGCGTCGACGCCGAGATTAAGCGTAACGTACGCGTAAATGCCCTGGCCTTTGATATCGTGCGGATAGCCGACGACGGCGGCCTCTGCAACATCGTGATGGGCGACCAAGGCGCTTTCGACCTCCGCCGTACCCATGCGGTGCCCGGATACGTTAATCACGTCGTCGACCCGACCGGTAATCCAGTAATACCCGTCTTCATCCCGCCGGCAGCCGTCCCCGGTGAAATAGCGGCCCGGGTAGGTCGCAAAATAGGTCTCAATAAAGCGGTCATGGTCGCGAAACACCGTCCGCATCTGCCCGGGCCAGGAATCGGCAATACACAGGTTGCCTTCACAAGCGCCCTCTTGCTCCTTCCCGTCGGCATCGACGATCACCGGTTTGATGCCAAAAAACGGGCGGGTGGCGGAACCCGGCTTCAAAGCGGTCGCGCCCGGCAAGGGCGTAATCAGGATGCCCCCGGTTTCGGTCTGCCACCAGGTATCGACAATGGGGCAGCGCTCTTCGCCGACGATTTTGTGGTACCACATCCAGGCTTCGGGGTTAATTGGCTCCCCCACGGTCCCCAACAGGCGAAGAGAAGAACGGTCGGTCCTTTTTACCGGATCGTCGCCTTCGCGCATCAAAGCGCGTAACGCCGTCGGCGCGGTATAGAAGATATTCACCTGATGTTTATCGCAAACCTGCCAAAACCTCGACGAATCGGGATAATTTGGCACCCCTTCAAACATCAATGTCACGGCTCCATTGGCCAGCGGCCCATAAACGATATAGCTGTGCCCTGTGACCCAGCCGACATCGGCAGTGCACCAGTAAATATCGCCCTCCCGATAGTCAAAGACGTATTGGTGGGTGATCGAGGCGTACACCATATAGCCGCCGGTCGAATGCAACACACCCTTCGGCTTGCCGGTCGAACCCGAGGTATACAGAATAAACAGTGGATCCTCCGCGCTGAGCTCCTCTGGCGGGCAGTCAGCATCGACGCTTTCGGTCAATTCATGATACCAGACGTCCCGGCTGTCGTCCCAGTCGATCTGACCGCCCGTGCGTTTGACGACAACAACGCTGTCGACGCAACTGCATTTGGCGACGGCGGCATCGGTGTTGGCTTTCAGCGGGATCGGCTTGCCGCCGCGCACACCTTCATCGGCGGTGATGACGATATTGGAATCGCAGTCTTCGATGCGCCCGGCTAGGGCTTCCGGCGAAAAACCGCCAAAAACAACCGAATGTACAGCGCCGATGCGCGCGCAGGCCAGCATGGCGACGGCCGCTTCGGGGATCATCGGCATATAAATGGTAATCCGATCGCCTTTTTTTCCGCCGATTTTCTTCAGACCGTTGGCCAGGCGGCAGACCATTTCGTGCAATTCGGCGTAGGTTATGGTTTTGCTGTCGTTCGGGTTGTCGCCTTCCCAGATAATCGCGGCCTGATCGCCGCGCGTCGCTAAATGCCTGTCGAGGCAGTTGGCCGACGCGTTCAGGGTGCCGTCCTCGTACCGCTTGATGTCGACATTTCCGGTAAAATCAGCATTTTTGACTTTGCTGTAAGGCGAAATCCAGTCGATGCGCTTGCCCTGTTCGCCCCAAAAGCCGTCTGGGTCGTCGATCGACTGATTATAAAGTTCCAGATAGCGATCGTTGTCGCACCACGATTCGTTGGCCCAGTTCTGCGGAACCGGAAAGACGAGATTTTCGGACATTTTTGGCACACTCCCGTTTAGTCGACGCCTGGTTTTCTGGCGCCCTTTTATAGTATTTGCGGATTTTCTCCCACGCGGGATGATTATCTCCAGTTTGCCGCCCGGCTTCAAGCGCCGCTGTCGTTGGCTCGATTCGACAAAAAGCCGCTTCTCAGGCAGAACCGTGCAAACCAATCCCGCCCGTCAATCAGAACAGGACCTTCCATGCGCCTCCAAATGCTCACCTGGGCCGAAGCCGAAGCCGCCGTCGCAGCCTCGGATACCATCATCATGCCGATTGGCTCGACCGAACAGCATGGGCCAAACGGCATCATCGGCACCGACGCCGTTACCGCCGAGGCCATCGCGGTCGCCGTCGGTGAGCGCACCGAGGCCCTGGTCGCGCCGGTGATCTCAGTCGGTATGGCCCAGCATCACATGGCTTTTGCCGGCTCGATGACCTTGCGGCCCTCGACGCTGATCCTGGTGATTCGCGATTACGTGGCCTCGTTGGCGCAGCACGGCTTTCGCGGGTTCTATTTTCTCAACGGCCACGGCGGTAACATTTCGACCATTAACACCGCATTTCAGGAAATTAACGCCGAGGCGACCCTAGACGCCCAGCCCGGTTCAAATGTGCCGGCCGTCACCTGTACTTTGCGAAATTGGTGGGCTAATCCGGCAATTAAGGCAATCTCGACCGAGCTTTACGACGATCAGGAAGGCTATCACGCGACACCGTCGGAGGTCGCGCTGACGCAGTATCTGCTTCCCGAATATATCAAGCAGGCCGACATGGAGCCCGCCCCCAAGCTTAAACCGGTGATCGGCAGCGGCACGGAATATCGCGCCCGTTATCCCGATGGCCGCATGAGCTCAAACCCGGCGTTGGCTCGGCCGGAACACGGTAAGCGAATTTTCGAGGCCGCCGTCGATTATTGGAGCGAAGATTTCAAGGCATTTCGGCAATAACGATCTCGCCCTCAAGCACCTCGATAGCAACTGGCGTCAAATGGGCGCCGGGGCAGGGGGCCGAGACGCAAAGGCCGTCTTCGAACCGAAATAAGGCACCGTGGCGCGAACACATAATGTGCGTTTTCTCGCGATCGAGAAATTGATCGGGGACAAACTCCAGGGGCCCGTTGGCGTGCGGGCAGTTATTAACGTAGCCGTAGACCCGATCACTGCGCCGTACCACGAACATTTTGAATGCCAAGCGGCCCTCGCCAAAAACAATCCCCTTGCTGCCCACCAGGCCCAAATCATCCAAGCGACAGACGTGGCTGCCGGCTGCCGGGGCCGGTATTTCGCAGGCGTCCTTCACGTCAGACCGTTTCTTGGCGGAAGGGTCGGGACATCAAGCCGTCGATAATATCGTCAACGTCGGCATCGTCATTGAGCAAGACGTTTACGGCGGCGGAAATCGGCATCTCAATATTCAGCTTTGTGGCCAGGTTGGAAACGGCCGGGGCGCTGGCCACACCTTCGGCGACCGAACGGCGTTCGTTCAGAATATCGTTGAGGCGCTGACCGCGACCCAGCGCCGCCCCCAAACTCATATTGCGCGATTGCTCGGACGAACAAGTCAGCACCAGGTCACCCAGACCCGAAAGTCCCATCAGCGTTTCGGGGCGCGCACCGAGGGCCCGGCCCAGGCGAATGATTTCAGCCAGCCCCCGGGTGATCAAGGCAGCCCGGGCGTTTTCACCCAAACCGCGCCCACTGACGACGCCTGAAGCGATGGCCAGGACGTTCTTGACGGCACCGCCGACCTCGGCACCGATGACATCATCCGAAAGATAAGGACGAAAGCTCCGTGTCCCCAAGGCGTCGACCAGGCTCTGGCCGACACTGGCGTCGGCGCAAGCCAGCGTCACTGCCGTCGGTTGGCCGCGGGCGACCTCGATGGCGAAAGTCGGGCCAGAAAGTGCGGCCACGGTTGCGCCGTGCAGAACGTCCTCGACGATATCGCTCATCAGTGCGCCGCTGCCTTGTTCAATGCCTTTGGAGCAGATGACGATGGGAATTCTGTGCTTGAGGTGCGGCGCGATCTCGGCGCAGACCGCGCGCAAAAACTGGGCCGGGACGACGAGCAACAGCGCATCGACCTCGCAGACCGCAGCAAAATCTCCGCTCGCCGAAATCGTGGGGTCGAGCGCCACATCGGGCAGAAACATGGTGTTTCGGTGTTCGGTGTTAATGGCGCTGACGACGGCACTCTCCCGCGCCCACAGGACCACATCGCGCCCGGCGCGCCCGGCCGTGACGGCCAGCGCCGTCCCCCAGGCGCCACCGCCAACAACACCGATGCGCTGATAAGGATTAGTTGTCTGGTTCATGCCACTATCTTGATCAGACAAGTCCGCAGTGGCAAGGAGAGAAAACCGCGAGGGAGAAAATTTCGCCTTTCAATGAATAAATACTTGATTATTCATTACTCATTTGTTATGTTCCCGCTATGAGATCACCGGATGAAAGCCGCACCCTGATTGTCGAAGCCGCCAGCGCGCGCTTCGCTCGTTTCGGATATGGCAAAACGACAATGGCCGAAATCGCCGCCGACTGCGATATGTCGGTCGGCAATCTCTATCGGTTCTTTCCGGGCAAACTTGATCTGGCGGCAGAACTTGTGGAGATGGCGAACGTCCAGTCCGTTGCCGTTCTGCGCCGCGCGAGCGCACGCAAATACGCCACCGCAGCGGCTAAAATTGAGGCCCTCCATTTGGTCGAACTGCGGGCCACTTTTGACGTCATGGAAAACCGCCCAACCATCGCCGACATGGGCCGGATCGTGATGGAAAAGCGGGTCGAGGTGATTAACGCCGGCCTGGCCGCGACGCGCACCGTGCTGGCCAATGCATTGGCGGACGGCGTCGCCAGCGGCGAGTTCGAAATTGCCGACACAGATCAGGCGGCGGAAATGATCCAAGCGGCAACCCTCAAATACCGCTACCCCCAGCTCTGGAGTCGCCTCACATTGCCG
>FLOH01001506.1_pt1 | contig 36377 bp, 78 predicted proteins | sample 756751 | NCBI WGS metagenome assembly FLOH01 (sample SAMEA4026879, study PRJEB14308) | marine metagenome | biome: coastal water; material: water | depth 74 m
GCCTAGCGGGCTGTAACCCCGTGCCGCGTGAAAGCGGATTGTAGGTTCGACTCCTACTGCTCCCACCATTTGACGAGTGTGTTTTTTCATTGTATAATAAGTGTATAATAACCGTGAATTCAAGGAGTCAAGATGAATTGGTACGATAATGTTCTAGCGGGTGCAACTAACACACGTTTTTCTTCGGCGCGGGTTGGTGCATATCGTGTCACACTTGCTCGTCATAATGATGGGCGGTTTGCGATTGCACTTTGTAGTCCAAATGATGCATTCAACCGCAGGAAGGGACAAGCCATTGCGTTTCGTCGTCTAAATGATACGAACAGTTTATTTGCGTGTGAATATAGTCGTCGCAACGATTATAGCTTCAAGCGCGCTTCTGGCGGTGAGCAAGCCCTTGACGCGGCGTACTTTATTGTGCAAGGCTGTCCCGACAAGTTCCCGCTTGCTTTTCAGAATGCTCTTAGTGTTGCGATGCAACGTCGAGATGCTCGTGATGCTGTGAAGCAGTGCCAGCGGGAAGAAGATGATGCATGGCAACGCTATGATTCAATGCATCCGCAAGGTGTCTAATATGCCCCGTTCACGGCGACAGTTGATAGTCAGATAAGTGAACCGAGGCAGATACTTATTAGTAACTGCTGACTTGACGTTGCGAGGTTCGAATCCTCGGCGAGAGAAAGCAGGTTCTTGCTGCCAGTATCTTAGGGCACTGATGTTATTCGTTTGCATGCAAAGAAACGTGGAAGGTAGGCCTAGGAGCAGCCATCCTATAATGAGTGACGAGCGGGGACAACGAAGGGTTGAGTAAGTTGTGTGGCTGAAAATAACCCGGACCCTCACGCGATGACAGCATTTGCCTAGTAATGTTTTACAAATAAGACACCCTGGGTTTGACATAGGCACTGAGCCACACTCTTAGCTCCTATGGAATGTGTTGACACAAGCGTTTGAGACTTTGGCGTAATAGCACACCATGTTAGCATGCTTTAAATGATGAGTTAGAACAAAGTTGATTATTGATATATGAAATGTGCCTCCTTAGTTTAGTGGTAAAACGAGGGCTTTGTAACCCCTAATCACCTGTTCAACTCAGGTAGGAGGCTCCAGTTTAAATTTGATTTGTCAATGGCGGATCACTTGTGGTATAATCAAATTAACACAGGGAGTGTCTTATGGATAACGACAGGTCTGGGCATGACATTAAAGAGGGCACTCTTTTTTGTTTCAAGCCGAACCAAAGACTTCTGTTGCACGTTGATGCTGACGAACAGCTCAATTACGTTTATAAGGCATCAGCATGGTGTCCAAAAGGTACTTTTGATACAAAGGTGATTCCGTACATGGGCTTGAAGCGTGTTGCTGAGATTTTGCTGCCCCGCTCGCGCTCCTCGCGGCGAAGGCGGGCAGGTGTCTTTGTTCTCAAGCCAGCATTCATCATGGGCGGAGTGCTTGTTTTTGTCGAGTCATTTGATCTGCTACAGCCGTTTGAAGGCCAAGTGAATGTCTTTAAGGACAATGACAATGAAGAATATAGTTGAACTATTGCACGAATTTTGTGTAAAGCAAAAATTTACGCATGTTACATGGCTAAATGACGAAGGCTTAGAATTTAGTCTTAACGGCGGTGAAGTGCTTACACGCACTGAATTCATTCCAAATACAAATACATACGACACGATTACTCAGCTTGAAGAGCTTCTATCAAGCACAGTTGATTTTACGCTTGTTTTTCATACTAGCAATGAGTAAACCTGACATTAACAAGCCTATGCTATACGAAGAGTTGTGTAAGCTTAGGGCAATGAAAGAAGCAATTCTTATTGAAGCTGACCGCCTTGAATGGCAGGGCAAGATTCTTCGTACAAAAACAACTGATGTTGATAATAAAATTGCGCGTATCATGGCAATGATCGACGAAAATGGCACAGCTATGGTAAAGTATACTGCAAAGGAGGCATGAAGGATAAGATGAGATTTGCGCGATATATTAAACTTCGTAATCATTATGATGCGAAACACTTAGCATGGTGGTTGACACACAACCAAGGCTTGCGCGATGCAAAATACGTCGCAACAGAGAAGCTCCACGGCGCAAATTTCAGTGTATGGGTTGCGTCTGATGGAACAATTCGTTATGCTAAACGATCTGGATTCATTAGTGATGATGCATCTTTCTTTGACTGGAAGTCTGCGTTCGCAGAGCATGCATTCAATATATGGCTAACAACGACATGCAAAGAACGTGCTGCAAACATTCCAGGCGGCCTTGTGCTCTATGGTGAGCTTTTTGGTGGGAATATCCAAAAGGAAGTTGACTATGGTGAAGTAAAACACATTCGATTTTTTGATGTGTTTGAGCCAGTACGCAATGTATATTGGGCACCTAAAGATGTATATGAATTTATTCCCGAAGAGTTGCGTGTGCCGCACATCGGATTCTACGATGGGCTTGAGGCTGCGCTTGCTCAGAATGATACGTTTCTTACATTGCTTAATCCAGTCGCCGGCAATATTTGTGAGGGCATTGTAATCCGGCCATGGAATGCAGCATACGCAACCGAGGCCGGTGAGCAGTTCATTATCAAAAAGAAGAACGCAAAGTTCAGTGAGACTTCAAAACGGTCTTCGTTTGTTGCGAAAGAAATTCCTGATGATGTCATTGCTGCACTTAACGTTGTTTTGCCATATGTTACACGACAACGACTTACAAACGTAATTAGTCATTATGGTGAACCTGAGGGAATGTCGCAGTTTGGTGAGTATCTTCGGCGGTTTATTGATGATGTCAAGATTGAATGTCTTTTTGAAAATCCATTAGTCGCCGACGGTCTTGACAAGAAAAGCAAAGGTATAATGTGGAAAACCGTCAGCACGCATTGTGCTACCTTGCTGAAGGAATATATAATTAATCCACCGGTGTAAACTGGTTCGTTAATTCAAATCAATCGAGCGGCCACTTATGTGGTCTTTTCGCCGGTAGCTAAATTGGTGAAGGCGCCCGTCTTATAAGCGGGAGATATGTGGGTTCAAATCCCACCCGGCGGACTAATTACTCTTGATTCCATATATTTATGTGACTAAGGAGTATTGAACATGAATACGAGACACGCATGTGGTTTCATAGCGTTTAACTTGCTTTCCTTCATTAGTTTCACACTGATGGCTGCCAATCCTGCCGCTGGTGCATTGTGTCTTGCTGCAACAGCTGGTGTTGGTTTGGCACTACCTATTTCAATTGAGCAATAATATACAGTCAATAATCAAAGAAACCAGATTGACGTGAATGCAAAAATTGTATATAATCATACAGTTGATACAACACTGAGCGTGGAGAAACACATGATTGTTTACCAAGTGCAAAGCAGAATTGTTCCTGAACCATTTGCACCGCTGTATAGCAACACTGTTTACGCACAATACAATCAAGCGTATTCAGCGATCAGAGATATTGCTCAAGAGGACGCGTATCAGCGCGCTGACGATGTGTATTGGCGAATTGACAATGGAGCGCGGATTGAAATGCGAATCAAAGACTTTCTTGTCATTGGTACAAAATAATAATTCGTGAGTACGCGCACAGTGTTTTTTTTGCAAACACAAATCAATAGGAAATATAATGATCCCGACGTTTGAACAGTGTATGGCAGAAGTCCGGGCAAAGCGCGTGACCTATCGTGAATCAAATGATGGAAACTTCTGTGTCTTTAACTATGCTCCTGAGGTTGAGTTCAAGAAGCTTTGGAATGGTGTAAACATTTGGTGCCGCGGGCTGATCTTTGACTGCGCAGATACAAAGGCACCTGTCGCTGTTCCGTTCAAGAAGTTTTGGAATGTTGGTCAAAAACCACAAACACAGCCTGATGTTCTTGCAGCAAAAGGCTTGCCAGTCTCAATTGCTCAGAAGGTCGACGGTTCACTTGGGATTGTACATTGGGACAAGTATCGCGCTCAGGCCCGCGTGTCGACGCGAGGTTCATTGGAATCGGATCAGGCATTGTGGGCTACTGCTTGGCTTAATGATAACATTTCAAGTGATGATGAATGTTTGCTTCGCAAACAGCTTCAAGCTGGCCAGACATATCTCGTCGAGATCGTTTATCCAGAGAATCGAATTGTTGTGAGATACGATTTCGCCGGTCTGGTTCTGCTCGACGTCGTGCAGAATGCAACGGGTGAAACTGACACGCAGCATGGTTCACAATCATTTGCCCCAGCAGCTTGGCGACGTGCAACAACGTTTGCGATTGATACAGTTTCAGCCTTGATTTGCCGTGCAAAAGACTTGTCGGGTATGGAAGAGGGGTTTGTTTGCACATATGCAGATGGCCTCAAGGTTAAGATCAAGGGCGATGAATACATCCGCTTGCATCGTATTCGCTTTGATATGACTCCACGACGTGTCCACGAGCTATTGGCAAACTGTGACGGCAATTATAATGCAGCGCTTGAGATGTTGTTGAAGGCTGCACCTGATGAGTTTGCTGATCTTATCTTTGCAGCAGGGCGTGAACTAGTACGGCGGTATCATGTTCATCGACAAGATGTCAAGTGGCATGTTGAAACAGCACAAGCAGATGCTCGAGGTGAACGCAAACGAATGGCATTGTATTGTCAAAAGAACCTTGACAAGTCACTTTGGTCGGCGTTCTTCACACTGCTTGATGACGAGCAAGAGAAGTTCAAGACTGTATTGTGGAATGCAACTGAATATAAGGACATTGCGATCTAATGAGTAATACACAAAACATAGGATATGTTACATTGGATGTGGAACATGTACAGAATGCTGCTGCGTATTCGCTTATCGAGCTTTACGACGAAACAATCGAGCGACTAGCAACGCGTGCACTCGCCCTATATAAGCATGATCTGGACAGGGCCCAAGCAAAAGCAGTAAAAGTTCGCCATATTCGGTGGGTCGGACCGTTTATTGCACGATATTTTGGGTATGATAAGCGTGTTGTTGCGCTTGAAAAAACATTAGCAAGCGCCAGTGCAAAATCGCCAGTCGATGTTGCGAGGCATTTCATCAACTTTCAGACCCTGGACGACTGGATGTTTGTGCGTGTGTGCATGCCTGGTGAGATTCAAGCCTCTGCCTTGCGAGATGCATGGAACTGTGCAACTGCAGTTCACAAGCTTAACTCGTTTGGCAAAAGCGAGATCTCACTGTCATTGGATATTGTTCGTTATCTTGGTAGGCCTTCACATGATTGGGTTGCTTCGAATCATGTTGATGAACACAAAATTGCTTGGAACTTCTTCAATGAATAGAAACATTGCATTGCCTGCAGGCTCTATTATCACGTGTGGTCACAAGACGCATATTGTTAAATCAAACCACATTGATCTGCTAATTTTCAGATGCGGTGAATCTGCATGGCGGCATGATCTAAGCGTCAGCAAGCCGGGAATGGTGGTCTGTCCATCATGTCATGACGATCAAGTAGCAACTGTGGTATAATTAAAGCAACAATTAGAGAGGCATGTTTCATGTGTACAAAGCACCAGCGACTTTACGATACTGCGCAAGCAATCATTGATAGCGCATGGGTGTATCAGGCAAATCCCAACGGAGCGGATTACCTTGCATGCATTGGGTGCAATGCAAAACGTTATGATTCATCGCGCGGATTCGGCGATGCTGAGCACATGGATTATTGTACAATCACTGCATTGCAGCAGGCGCTTGAGGAAGCACAATGTTAGACACTGATGTAACTAATTACCTCGAGGAATTTGACTACGCACTTTCATGGGATGAACCCATCCTCGGCCACATTTCTGGTCGTGTGTGGGAAGCAGTCTTGCCTGATGGGCAAGGTGTGTACATTGTTCGGCGGCATCATGGCACACTTGTCGAAGGTGTGTTTGAACCCACACACGGTGTGACAGTTTTGCCTGCTAGCCGCAGCAGGTCGTTCAACTTCTGGGTTGAAGGCGCTGACCACTACGTGAAAGACAAGAAAGAAGGCTGGCTCAAGACAGAGCAAGCTGAACATCTTTGTCGACTGTGGTGTGAGACCCATGCAATGGATAATAAGCTTATCCCTGATGTTCGCAAGAAAGACGAGAAGCAAATGGTTGACCCTGGTGAATTCGCTCGTGCATCGGAGAAGCTTCGCAATTTGCTAGGACTCTAATGTTGATAGATATTGCGTATTTTGTTGTTGGGCTTTTTCTTACTGGTGCATATGCTGCTGCTTGGGGTGAAGGTCCACACCCAGCGCTTTTTGGTGTATTTATTTTTTGGCCAATTGTGTTGCTTGTTCACGCCGGGAGCGTATTCGGAACATGGATGAGCAATCGTGGTAAAGCCAAGTAGGTTTCGTGTCGCTGTATGGCAAACCGTTGCGATGATGGCAATTGTGATAAGCATAGTATCATTTGCTGTCGGTGCCGCACTTCCAGGTATGTGGTGGTTTTGTGTCAGCGAAGTGTTTACTAATATTGCCTCGCTTAGTAAGTCAAATCAATAGCTTCTTGATATGCCATTCAATATAGATTATAATTGAATTGTCCAGCGGGGAAGCAAAAGGTAATGCTAACCTGCTAAAAGAATTATATCATGGACGAGTAAAAACATTCATGGTATAATTTAAACACAACAGGTGGTAAGCCACCAACAACCACAACAACGGAGAAAAGAAAACGCTATGAAGGATATTTTCGCAAATCCCCCGACTCCTACGCTTTTTGATTTGTTTATCACCGACGTCGGCGATGCTTCTGCAATTGATCAGAAGCGCTATGTCCGTCAGCTTTGTGAGGCCATTGGTTCGTCGATTGACCGCCGTGTGCGATATCGCATGACTGATGATGCGGGGCAGAAGCTTGTTAATGGACAGCCTGTTTCGGTCCCTGGGTTTGTTATCTTTGCTGAGTGTGCTGATGACAATCAGTCCTTTAGTGACGACAAGCAATCGCTCATGGCAACTTGGTGGACCGGTGGTGGCTACGAGCAAGTGTCTCCGTATCGGGTTGCACGTGTCTCGTCGCATGCCCCGGCCCACGAGTGCAGCCTGGGCGCGGACATTGAGTCGTTCGTGACCAATACGCTTGGGCTTGTGTTTGTGACTCCTGATGCGTGGATTAAGCGCGATGCCAAGCGTGCCGCCGCCGTCCAGGCCGAGGCGGAGCGCCAGGAGCGTCGTGAAGCCAAGGCTCAGGTCAAGGCTCAAGCCGCCCTTGCGGCGGCGCGTGTTGCTGCCGCCGCCGCAGGTGTGCCTGATGATGCTCTTGAGGCTGCTCTTGCTGCTGAACCTGCTGAACAGCAGCTTAATGAGGCTGTTGCTGCGTAATTGAATTAACACGGTTGGGTTGGTGTAAAAGCTAAACCCAACCGTGTTTTATTTGACGATGCAACCTTCGCATGGTATAATCTTACTATGGCAATTCCAAAAAACGGCTATCTATATGCAATTTTAGTTACAAACCCCGGCGGTTCTGGTGGTTACTTTAGCCGACATTCCGGCCAGTCATCCGGGTCACGCTTGCTTGTTGATATGACTGTTGACTCGCTTTGGAGTGACAGCATTGCCGCTATTGCCAAGGCAAAGCGAAGCAGATTAACAATGGCCGGCGCAACGTACATTGTACACGAATTTAGCTACGCTCTAAACGATATTAACAACGTAACAACGAAATGGAATGGCAATGTTCGCATCAAGAATGACGCTCGTGGCCAATACATCGTTTATCGCTACAATGTTTATCGTCCGCAAAATCCGCGTCTTGACTCACAAATTCACAACGGTTCTGTTTTTACAGAAAAGTTGATTGCTGACAAGGTTAAGATTTGTAACTTCTGGGCACCACCTCGGCCATGTTTTAATTTGGTAGGAATAATTATCAGTGACGCCACTATTGAGCGGCAAACGCGTGCTATTAAACAAGACTTTGCTTCCTGGCTCAAATATTGTGCTAAGAGTAACAGTCATGCGTCTCTGACATGTGTTGTTCAATCATCTAACGGGTTTAAAACAACATGGTGGAATCATGGCTCGATGGCCACACTCCTGCCGCCAGAAGCCCCGACGATCACTATTAAGAAAACAAATAACGAGTCGGTTATCGTTGGTGAAGCTAAATTTAGTATTAGTGATAAAAAACGACCTAGCGTAGAGTGTTGGAAACAAATTGAATAACAATCGCAGTTTTTGATGCTAACTCCTATAGATATCCTAGGGAGGGGTTGGTTTGCCGATGGATAAATTGCAAATAGCATTAGATGAATTAGCATCATGTTGCAAAACACACACTGCTAGCGCGACTTCAACTGCCGATCGTGCCCAAAAGATGGACGATATAATTAACCGTTCAGGATTCTCACGTCAGACGCTAATTAATGCTTGGGAAAAGCGTACTTGTGCACATGAAACTGATAGACAGCACAAAGATGATCAATCGCCGTCTTGCACTTGCGCGTCGGGCAGCAATGCTATCAACACACCCTGAGCAACGCCACGGAGCGCTTGTTGTCAAGGGTGGGAGTATTATTTCAGTCGGTTGCAATCATTGTGACTTTTCAAAACATGCTGGACTTAGTCGTGACTATAATGAATATAGCATAGGATCGCTTCATGCAGAGATATCCGCTCTTCGTGGGCTGTCAAAAGATGTGACACAGGGAAGTACAGTGTATGTTGTTCGCATTGGAAAGTCTGACGGATTATTTCGAATCTCTGCACCGTGTGCGACGTGCGTTCGAGCGTTGTATAATGCTGGAGTTAAGCGTGTGATATTTAGTGTTGACGCAGCGCGTATTGGAATGATGACACCAAAAGGATGAGCATGAAAGATAAGGTTAGAGCGCTAATTCGCCAAGGCGTTAATGCAATTGTGCGTGAAGTCAATAAACTTGCTACACCTGCTACGCTTGATGATCCTGCATACACGGCACTCAAAGCTGATGCAAAACTCGATCTCATTGGCGGATTTACAGTCATGATGTATACAGTGCCGCAAGCTAAAATGCCAGTGTTGATCGCAACATTGAAGCAGGCAATGTATGCTGAGACTGATGGAATCACTGCTGCGAATATCGATTATGTAGTCGGTTCAGAGAACTACTGGCTGACAGTCGATCAAGCAGCGAAGCAATACAATGTTAGCCCGAAGATGTGGCCTCCGCTCTGGTCAGCATATCCACTATCTGATCCTGACGTGCCTCGAGGATAAAGGTATAATAGACTCGTGGAAATCATTTATTGCGTAATTTTCGTGAGCGCACTGCTTTACAACGAACTTGTTAACACAACAGGATTGGCACATGCTTACATTCACACGAGATTTAAGAGCACAACTTGATGCACAAGTGGCGGCTGTTTTTGAGGCATATGACTACGATGCTATTACGCACGTTGCAATATCTGACCTCGGTGAAACATGTTACGCAGGCCCACTTCGTGGTGGGTGTTCTTATTTGATTATCATTTGTAAGCAAGACAGTTATGTAAGAACAAGTCACGGTTATTTGATCTCTGGCGAAGAGTGGGAGTTCTCATTTCAAGAGCTTGGCAAGTTGATTGTTGACGGTTCACATCATGCTGAGGAGTTTACACTCCGAACAAGTGTTTCACTTTTTTAATCTGCGATTGGAGGCACACATGTTGTTTGGTGACGTTCTTGACAATGTAGACACGATGACGAATGGTCAGTTACAGATTTTGCAGCGTAAAGTGAATGAACGCTGGGCGGTGCTTGCTGAGCAAGCCAAGCAGGCATTTGTTGTGAGTGATTCAGTAAGATTCCTTGACAAACACGGTGAGTCACGTCGTGGTAAAGTTATAAAAATTTGCCGAAAGAACGTGAAGGTGTTTGAAGGAGGCTGTGTGTGGACAATCGCACCATCACTTTTGAAAAAGGTTCAATAAAACAAAATGACACAAAATAGTACAGCACTAGATCGATTACTCGCTGTGATGAGCGTTCGGCATCCTAAATTTGAGGTTCGCTTCAAGGATGAGCCATTGCCAAAATGGCTTCGTCCAGTTTTTTGGTTTCAAGGTTTAATCACGAAAGGATTTTGGAGCCAATATACAACGACCGTTGGAACACACGTTTACTTTCCATCACGTGAGTATTACGAGGAGAGCGCTACACGTGCGTTCGCTGTGCTTGCGCATGAGTTTGTGCATATTCACGACGCTGCAAAATGTGGAAAGCTTGTTTTTGCAATGCGCTATTTGTTCCCGCAGTTGACTGTCGGCTTGTTTGGGCTGCTTGGTTTGCTTGGGTTTGCATACGCCCCGCTATTCATGTTGTTCAGCTTGTTGATTGCACTCGCTCCTTGGCCAGCACATTGGCGGGTCGCATACGAAAAGCGAGGGTACCAGATGAGTATTATCGCACGCACGCTTATGCGCCAGCCGAATGATGCAAAATTGATTCGTGACTGCTTTACAACCAGTGCGTACTACTGGATGAGCTGGAATAAAGATGAGATCACGGCCTGGGTTGATGACGAAATTCTCAGTGCACGAGCCAACATAGCGAATATTGATAAGCTTGATCAGCCATATAGTGATGTTTATAAAGCATACACAAATGTACAAGGATAGAGGCTAAGCATTGTCTGTTAAATACAAATTTTGGATGGTTGAAGACAGTTATCCTGGTCTTACAACACGATACACTGTTGCCGTTGTTCCTGCTCCATCAGCTGTTGAAGCGATCACAATTAGCAAGGCACTCGGCTTTGTCGATGATGCAATGCCGTTACACGTTCGTACAGCAACTAAATCAGAGACTATTGAATTTGCAAAAAAGTCGATAGCTGAGTTAAGGCGAGCATCATCATTGTCAACATTAATGCCTTACTTTGACAATGAATTTATTCATGAGTTGTTTCTTGACGTGTGATAACAAACAATGTATAATAAGCGTGTAGGAGAAACCTGATGGCATTTAATAAACATCTCAGTGATACTAACTATAAGGGCGCAGCAAGCGCTATTGTTGATAACACCGTGTGGCATGACGCTGACTTAGCAGAAAACGCCCACCGCATTGCGACTGAGTATTGTGGGCACACATTGAACGAAGCCGAGCTTGGCGAGATTTGGACACACGTCATTGGACTTAGCGTTGAGTTTGCTGTTCTTGCAGGTGCAGATGTTGATAGAGCATTCATCGCTCTTGGAGCACCGGTTGATTATAGTGATACCAAACGTGAAAATGGCGAGTCTTGCTGTAACGAGCCTTGCGCTGGCGGTCAATGAGGATGATGCTTAGTCCAGTTTGGGCTAAAATAACAATGTATGGAGCGGCAAGAATATGTTTCTAGTAGCAATTTGTTTGACGATCTTCATAATTATAATTCTTCCACTATTGTTGGGCTTGGCTATTATTGAAATACAAAGTCCAAACTTCATTCAATCTCACGCGAACGATGTTTCAACGATGATTTTTGTTGTGGCGTGGATTGTCGCGCCTGTTACTGTTTTGTGTTGGTTTTTTATTATCGTCAGCTTGCTTTAAATGCGAACAATAACATCATACCAAGTTTCAGCGTCGTGCTGGGAATTTCGAATTGAGACAATGAACGATGTTGTGTTAATCGCGTTTACGGGTCGTGGTTACCCGGCTGCACTTGAGGCAGCGCAGAACTTTACATGGCCGAGCCATTAAGGAGTTGACACATGAACAACAAAATGAAGCGCGTTATCATCGGTGATGTTCATGGTTGCACAGATGAGCTTTGCGCATTGCTTGATAAGCTTGATCTTTGTGCTGGTGATTGGGTTTGCTTTGCAGGCGACGTTATCGATAAGGGTCCTGATGCTGTCGGCACTGTTGCACGAATTATGGCTCTCCGTAACCAGGGCGTGACTGTCGAGCTTGTTCTAGGGAATCACGAATGGAAATTCCTCAGGTACATGGCTGGCCGGAAAGTACGTGTGTGTGATGAATTTATTCCGCTGAAAGATCATTGTGAAAATGACACTACAATGCATGAGTTTTTGCTTGATGCAAAGCTGTACGTGTCAATGTTCAATCGTGATCGTCCACGGTTCCCTGGTATCGTTGTTCACGCAGGATTTCCACCCGACCTGAAGGCTCTACCACGAGCGTTCACTGCTCGCGAGATGCTTGTGATGAAGCCACGCGATCTCCGAGGTGCAAATCGTGTTACATTTTGTCGTTATGTGAATCCAGACGGACACGCTGTCCAGCTTGGCAGTGAAACTGATAACGACGTTTATTGGGCAAGCACTTACAACGCTCGTTTTAAGCATGCATTTTTTGGTCACCAGCCGTTTATGCCTGATGTTGATAAGCCGTGGCCAACGATTATTGAGGCAAAGCAATTTCCGAATGCAACAGGCCTCGATCTGGGCTGCGTGTTTGGCGGTTATCTATGTGCAGCAGTGATTGATATGTACAATACCGTGTCGTTTGTCACTGTTAAGGCACAGCAAAAATATGCTGCACACTATCGTGAAGAACAACCCGAACAAGCTGCAAGGTTTCCGACAATTTAATAGAAATTTTCTAGACGAACAACCATTCGTATGGTATAATTTAAACACACCAACAATAGATTGAGGATTCTACAAAATGAAGATTGCTGAATTGAAGGTTGCTCTTGACGAACTTGGCGTTTCGTACACCAGCAAGATGCGAAAGGCTGAGCTTGAGCAACTGTTGCTTGAGGCAGGTATCGCAGCTGTTACGAAAAGCGCGGATGTTCAGCCCGAGCGCTTGACTCCGCCTGCTCGTGAATTGCCACTTGGTTGCAACATTGCTTCGATCCGGGCCTTCCGCCGGAATCAATCTGCGGAGCGTGATCGTCAGGCTCGTGCCCGAAAGATCAAGCGATTTATGCGTGCTCAAGGAGAGCAGGTCACGATGAACCCAGGCACTCGCCGACATAAACGATAATTGTTGTGTTGACACTTCTTGTCATCTATTTTGGGATTGCAGCACTTGTGCTGTTGCTTCCTATTACAGCAAATGCTCAGCCAGCTATTGTTATTCTTGCCGTGATTATTGCTGCAGCGCTTATGTGGCCCGTTGTTGCATGCTGGTTGCTTTTTGAACATTTTACCAAGATTGACGAATGATTAGTCACATGGTATAATAAAACCACACAGCAACTGCTTAGGAGACACACTAATGCCAAGTCGAGTTATTGCGTTGATCTACACTCACGACGGAGACGGTGTTTATCATACGTCAGCCAACAGTGAGACTAAAGCACTGCTTCGCAAAATCAACAAAGCTATCACGGAACGGTATGGGCACCGTGTTGGAACCTGCTGGGGAGATGATAGAGGCAGGAATCAAGCTGGTGCTGCTGTTCTTGGTTATGCACAATGCATGACTGTACCAGAGGCACAGGTTGATTGGTTGCTCACGACGTTTTGGGGCAGTTCAGGTGCTGCCTTTCAAGAGCAAATTCCCGGTGTGGGTTACATTAACAAGTCAGGAGGTCGTGCGCCTATGTTTGAGTTTGATGTTAGTAAAGGTGATGACGCTGTTCAGGCATTTCTATCGGAGCACTTTGAAATTGGCTGGACGCCACCCACGGTCGCAGAAAAGCCTGTAGTTAGTGCTGATTGCCGAAAGGTTGGAACAATTGCGCCTGATGATCCGTTCATGACAATGGAGCTTGATGATCTCCGAGCTCTTTGCACTATTGCAGGTGTTGATTTTCAGCCCACTGATTCGCATGAGATGGTCCGCAGCCTTTACATGCAGGCAATGTCGCAGTAAGCAGATACCGCCCGATTAGGAGACAGCTGCCGACTCGGGGGTTCGTAAAAGTGCTAACATCCAGAGGGCAGGTGTCTAGCTTAATTAGAGTGCCCTTAGAACATAGTGATTGGGAGATTTGGGTTAAAGTCCCAAGTAAATCTGCCCTCTGGATGTTTCGTTGAAAATAGTATATAATAATCATAACGAAGTAAATTAAAACTTCCCTAGCTGCGCAAGGAGTCTCACGATGAGCTGTTTCAAGTTTAACGGTTTTGAGCGGTTTCAACCGTATTGGTGGGTCGGGGTGATTGATGGCGTGACTATCGATCTTTATCAATACCCCTCAGGTGCTGGCGTAGGTAAGACTCACGTTCAAGTTCACCGTGATCGTGTTCCTGCACAGTTGTTCACGAACTGTGGTCTAATTCGTGCAGTTCAACTTCTTACGGGAGAGCGCAAGTGAGCACAGTGAATTGTTACGCTGAACTATTTTCTGACCCTGACGATGAGCTCATTCAAGTAGCTGTGTTATGTTCAGTATGTGATAAGCCTACTCGTGCATCTGACATCGCGAACGACGATGGCGAATGCTTTCAATGTGTTGACGATGCCCGTCACTTTAGCAGCCTTGCCGTAGCGATTGAACAGCCGCACGAAGAGACAGATATGTTTTGCCTAAGCTTGTTCGTACATGATGACTACGTTGATATGTAGCAACCGCGCATAGTGATATATTTAGGTTTGAGGTGGTAGCTACATGATCAATACACTCAAGCGTTTCGTCGGTCGAGCACTTTGTGAATCGGGCGAGCTCACAGACAAAGAGCAACAAGCGCAGATTGAAAAGTTCTTGGCCGCGAAACGTTCGGGTGAAACAGTCGGGTCTGGAGACATTGCAGCAGATCTTAATCGTCAGCTGACTCGCTTGAAGAATATGTGGCTTGTTCCATTTGCTCCATTGAAGCGATCAAGGAAGCATTATCCAGGAACATTTGGTCAAATCATTGGTGCGGCCAGTGATGTTGAAGGACTTCGTTTTGAGTTTCATCCTAAGTCTGCATGGGTGATGACGAAGCCCGGCCAGGCAATTCCGTTTGTTGAAGCGATTGACAAGTTGCAATATGAAAAACGTGTATTACCTGAAAAATTTCCAGTTGTGGTTCCATATGGTGTTGCAGGTCACAATCCAGCATTGAAAGCCGCTGTTGATGCGGGGCTCGCACGCGCAGTGGTACTTAACACTGAGGATCGCACAATGACACTCGGACATGACGAGTCTATTTGGGCGCTATCAGGCAATGATGAGCAGGCCGCTGCGGCTCGTAAGGCTAGCATTGATGCAATTCTTGCTGCCGAGCGTGGGGCTGAAACTGCACGTGCAAATACTGAACTTGAAAAACTCATTCAAACACAGGGTGATGATGACATCGGAGCTGATTGGTTGCAACTTTCTGATGAATATTACGGTTCAACCGATGCAAAAGATGATGAGTATGACCCTGGTGGCGAGTGGAAAGACGAGTTTGAAGATGAGTTCAAGCGTCAACTAAATGATCGTTAATTTTTTTGTCGCACGCGCCTGCATTTGGTATAATATAATCAGTAATAAGTGAGAGGCTTACAATGAAAGTCGGTTTTATGGCAACGCTTTTTCTTATTTTTCTTGTCTTTAAACTGATGGTTTGATTCACTGGTCATGGTGGCGCATTGGCCGCAGCGCTCAGTGATTGACAACAAATAATAACCGCTTGCTACAGAGGGCACAATGAAGCGTAAGACTGATACCGCCAAGCTTGTAATGATCCACAAGGCACTGGGGAATATTATCAAGGCCCGCAAGGATAGTCTTGCTCCTGGTACATACACCCGCCATGGCACTGTTCGATTTCGCGTAGACGGCACACTCACCGTCGGCAATGAATACAGCCAAAAGATCGTTGCAAAAGCAAAGCCGTGGGCCATTGTTTCTGTGCTTTTTGATGAGCTCGCTGCGCTTCGTGAGTCAGCGGGAATGATCGGCATCGATTTGGCCCGCATCGCACATATTGCTGACACTGTCGATGATGCTGTTGCTGATCGTGCGCGGGCTGCTGCTGATAAGGCTATCGCGGTGATCAAGGCCACGACCACTACTGTTTGTGCTGGCAAAACGACCATGAAGGTTCGTGTCAAGTAGCACAGTCACAAGCGGCTGTTCAACACACCACATCGTTATGATTCTGTCATCATACAGCCTTCCACCTGCCATTGAAATCCGCCAAATGAGTTTACCCCTATCCAGATAATTCAAGTTATCTGTGAGCATTTTTTGATTTGACGACAGTCGAGTTCAATGGTATAATTTAAACACAACGTGAAACAATATTGGAGGCAATACATGTCGAGTGTTCAAGAAAACAAGTATGTCAGGCAGCTGGCTAAGATTGCAGCATATTCGTTTGCTCCAATCAATTGGGATTGGAACATTTTGACACCAGCTGAAAAGGATATCATCAAGAGTCCTGGGGTATTCGCAGAGCTTCGTGCGTTTGTTCACGATGTTCATGAAGAGGAGTTGGCTTTTGGCAATCAAAACACGTGAGCTTGTTACGCAGCTTCAATCTCTGCAGGAAGAGATGCTTGAGTTGCTTGAATCTGCTGACACGTTGCTTCGTGACTATGACGGTCCAGATGGTTCAAATTACGTACGCGCAAAGGCATATTGGCTTGCACATGTGAAGATTGCTCTTACTAATGAGCACGACTATTTTGGCGATTCGATGTGTTCGCTAGAAGATACAATCGCCGAACTCGCTGGTGATTCTTGCCCGGGTTGCGGGTGCGATCCCGGCGAAGGCCTTTCAGACGGTTGCTTGCATCCCGACGGATGTGGCTGGGCACGGGAGGTCCATGGTGGAGAATAGAATCATTGCACTGTACACGCCGCCATTTACATTTGACGGTATGGGTTACTATTATGACGCGGTGGGCGAGCGTGTCGCTGATGACTATCCCCAGCGCTGGAATGCTGAGGGAAGCGAAAAGATTGCATGGTCATTTCGCCCTCGCGGGTGGGGCAGGATACAGTACATGGAAGACGGTGCAGCATTGCACGATGCGTGTGAAGCATATCTGCTCAAGCTAGTTGCTGGCGAAATTATGCCCGACAAGGTCGTTGAAATCCTCAACACACACTGGACGAGTAAGCAGCAATAAGGTATAATAAGGCCATGGAAAAGACACTTATCATTCTCCGTGGGCTTCCCAGTTCGGGTAAGACCACATTCGCAAAGATGCTCGTGCAGGCACACTGGTGCGAAAACACCAGCGGCCCGAGCGCCGACATCGAGTCTCGCTCTGTCATGTTCGCTGCCGATGATTATTTCGCAAATCGCGAGTTTGACCATCGTGCATTGGGTACTGCTCACGAACAGTGTCGCGTGAATGTCAGCAACGCTATGGCTGAGGCTGTGCCGCTGATTATCGTGCACAACACGAACGTGAAAGCCAGTGAGGTGGCGCCATATGTCAGGCTTGCGGAAGATAACCGCTATCGTTACTTCGTGCTTAGCTTGGGTGATGGAGGTTTGACTGACGAAGAGCTTGCAGCGCGGAATACTCACGGTGTTCCGCAGCGCACGATGACGAACATGCGAAGGAAGTTTCAATTCGATATGTAAGACTTGTAAGCAGTGTTGGGTGAACATTCGGTTAGCGGACATAATCATTATCAACAAAGTATGAAAAAGGAACAACAATGAAAGTAATTGCGGCATGTATTCTTATTGCTAGTCTTCTCTTCAGTACTGGTTGCACGACTGAGGAGACTATTGCTGGTGATAACGTTTCGTGTATTGGGTTCGATGACAATGAAGATCCTCGTTATGAGTACGAGGTTGACACACTGAATGTGATCGGTGCTGTTGTGTTTTTTGAATTGATCATCCCTCCCATTTACGTCGCGTTTGAAGCAGTGAAGTGTCCAACTTCACTCCGTGCGACTGTTGACACCCCGCAGTAATCAACACATAAAGACACGACCCATTGCATGGGTGATAACGTCTGCTTGACGAGCCCTGTACATTGTGGTATAATTAAACCACGGAAACACAAAGCACGAGGTCAATCATGCCTAGCAGGCCGGTTATACTTGAGCGATTCGCTGGTCTACCAACAATGCCCGTCCCGGGATCGACAAAGTATCGTGATTATATCGTCGATGTTGCCTGTGCTGAAGCTGCAGTTGAATTCATGAAGACGTTTAATCTTGCTCGTGATTATGCGTTTGCAATTGATACCGACCAATGCGCGTTTGTGATGGTTACAGGATTCAGGCAGTATAGCCGGACTGTTAATGAGATGCACAGTGCACTTGAAGCAGTCATCGCGGGTTTTAACAAGGGCCGTGCTGCTGGAAATGCTGCTGGTCGAGCTGAGCTTGTTGCTGAGCAGGCTGAGCTGCGCACATTGAAGCGAGGCCTGCCCTCCCGCCGACGCAAGTTCATGCAAATGTTGCGCGACAATGACCTTAGTGTGGCTGATCCATACGGTTGGTCGCATGATGTTTATGCTGTCCTTAGCAAGATTAACTTTGATGAGCGTATTGCTGGTGTGCCAGACGATAAGTTGTTTTTGTTGCGGTGACGCTCGTTGTGCACCGTGGTATAATGACACAATAATCAATGAGGTCAACAATGAAAGCATACATTTTCAACATTCAAGCACAGCCAACGTGCATCGTATGGGCATATTCATACACGGATGCTGTTAACAAAATGTTTGCTGCGGAACTCATTGATGAGAACTACACAGGCTCACACGGCCCGAAGTGGTCTGCTGAGCCGTTGGTGGCGCCGGCTTGCCCGATGATAGTTTCAGGCCCGATTCCAGGGCAGGGTTATTGTCCGCACGCGCCGACGCTCTATAACAACTCTGTAACAAGGATGCGTGATGAATAACATTGACAAAATTACTGCTGCGGCCGCAGTCGCGCTTTCAGTTGATGAATTGATTTGGAAGCTTGCGTGCCTGAAACAGACTCCAGGGTCGGGTATTACAGGCACGACAAAGATTCTGATTGGCCTTGATGCATTTACAAACACATGCATCGGCACACTTCCTGTGCCTGGTGAGCGAAATACAGTGTTCCTCACGTTCAATAGCTAAAGTAAGCCGCGCAGCTATGTCAATTCAATTGACGCAGCAAGTAGAACAGTGTATAATTAAATCACAGAAACGGAACCCATAGATTATTTTTAACCACGCAGGAGATATTCCAGATGCCCAATAAGGTTATTGCACTTGTTTTTGCTCACAATGGTGACAATGAATATGAGCAAACCGCTTCGACAGGAACGAAGCGCCTTCTGCGGAAGGCCAACGCAGCGCTCACTGCGCATTACGGTCACCGTGTTGGAACTGTTTTCGGAGACCCTCGCGGGAAGAGTCCCACCGGCGATGATGTTTTGAGTTATGCTGTTTGCATGACGACCCCAGCTGAGGATGTTCCCTGGCTTCTCAAGACTTTTTGGGATCAGGACAGTGCTGGGTATGTCGAGGTTGCACCGAATGTTGGATACCACAACACGAGTCGCGGGCGAGCACGGTTCTTTGCTCTCGATGTTTCGAAGGGCGATGAAGGTGCCAACCATTACTTGGCTGAACTGACTGGTCTTGACCTTCGTGTCAAGCCTGATGCGCCGATTGTGCCGAAGGCTACGAAGGTGACAGCAACGAGTGAGAGTGACTTCACCAAGCACCTCGATGCTGGTGCACTCAAGGCACTTCTGGATGTCGGCGGCAATGAGTATGCGTCTGATGCGACTCGTGACCAGCTTCTGGAGCAGTACATCGTTGCCCTGACCGCACCTGCCCAGCCTGCTCTAGTTGAGCCAGAGCCGGAGCCTACGGTCGACGATGAGCCTGTTGACATGACTTCGTGGACCAAGGCCCAGCTCCGCGAAGCTGTTGATGAGCGAGGGCTCACCTATCGCAAGGCGGACACAAATGCACAGCTGCTCGCCCTTCTGAACTAGCATGCACATGTCCCGGGCATGACATGAAACTGCCTACTCCTCCTTTTAAAATCATGTCGAACGATTTTGCACGTGGTATAATTGAATAGCAAATACCATGAGGAGCAAAACGAAAATGAGAGATGCAGCGCGAATTAGACCGATGCTCAGCGTACTTCAGCGCTTGTGGGCTCATAAGCCTGATATGCGCCTTGGCCAGCTTATCATGTTTGTTTCGGGAGAAGAGGATATCTTCTACATTGATGACACCGTGCTTAAGGCAAGGCTCGATGAAGCGCTCAAAGAGATCAACGGTACACAACTGCAGGAGGCATAATGCAATTCACATGCACAATTGCAGTAGATGAACTTGAGGATGTTTTTGAGCTGCTCGGTCTTGACTGCGATGTGACTGACTCGTACGACGAAACTATCGCGGATGATTTGCGTTCGGGCCGCGATGAGACACACACCGTTGACATAACTGTCCCGAACTGGACAGTCGAAGAGCTTAAGGATCATGTTGACATTGCCTTATCGGAAGGCATCATTGCTCCTAAGTCGTTCATGTTTAGCAGTTACAGTGAAGATCGTTATAATCTAAGTGACGTTGTTGTGACAATCTGCTCAGTTGACTCCAAAGAATAGAGGTGAAGTTATGCCTGCAACACCACAGACATATTCAGCATACGAGTGTAAGAAAATCAATCGCTACAGCGCTGTCGCTGCCACATATGGAATTACACCAGTGCAAGCATATGAGTTGTCTTGCGCAATGCGCACGGCGTGGGAGACCATCGCGGCCGACTGGCTGGAAGCTGCCCAATACTGGGGTGATGATCCATATGACTTCGGTGAACGTGCCGATCAATACATTGATGAAGCAGCAATGATTGCTGAAGCAACTCTTGACTCGCATGCAATCTTGACGTATGGTCAGTGTAGTGAGTCCGACCTTGCATGGGTTTATCGTAATCCAAACGGGACCTGGCGGCGCGATGCAATTGAAATGGGTGCCGCTGTTTATCGAATCCGTTAGACGAACGCTACAAACTGTGGTATAATAAAACTACGGAACATATAGAAGGAACGCAACGAATGACTATCATCGAGATTAGTGACCGCCGACGTATGGTTGTTGGCCTAGGTGTCAAGAAGGATGGCGACGATTGGGTTCCTGATGACACGAAAGCTCGTGTCTCTTTTCAGAAGTTGAAGGATAACACATGGGTTCCTGCGAAGGGGCTACAGTTTGACAAGGGCCTTAAGGATAAGATTGCCAGCGCACTCAGTAATCTGTAACATTGATGATTGGGTGAGCTGACTATGACTAAACGAAAAGTGCTGTTAAAAGCATTGGCGACTTCATATTACATCGCTTATTTTGTTGCCCTCGTAGCGTCTAATCCGCTGGCAATTGCCTGGTGCATCGGAGGCACGGGTGTCTTTGCCATGCATCTGTCTGACCTATCGAACAAATAAAAAACATAAGAGGCACATATGTTTGCACGGCACACGAAGATGAGGTTTTGGTCTATTTTTACTTGGGCCACTTGCATCTGGGCAATTATTTTGCCGAATCCGTTCGTTATCGGATGGGTTGTTGGTGGTGCAGGAATGCTCGGGGTAATTGTTTGGCAATATGCTAATGAGTTGCAGGTGCACAATGAGTCTGCTTGAAAAAACGCTTGAGATTGGATTGTGGGGTTTTCTCGGCTGGTGCTTCGGTAGAGCATTGGGTATCGGGTTTATCTGTTACTTTCTGTACGCGCTTATCACTCACTACATCTAGGTAAGAATTTCTTGTTGTTCTGCCAGCGCTGTGGTATAATTATCACACGGAGGGGAATCATGGCAAAACGATCACACATCAAGTTGACTGATTCGGAGCTCGCATGCGTGTGGGAACTTAAGAATCAGCGGCGAGCACGACGTCTGGCAGCAATTGCTGCAGGTGAATACGACGGCCGCTTTAGTCATCGTGTCGAGAGCAGCAAGAAGGGTTACAACCGCGTGAGGTTCAAGCGTACCGCTGATTGGGAGTAAGGTATGCCGCTCGTGTATTGCTTGTGTAAGGCTTGACGATACACGAGTTGTATTGTATAATCATATCCAAGGAAACACCAACGGAGTAATTATGAATCAACACGCTGCATTCGTTGACAACTGGCCGGTATTTGCTGTTGAGCACAGCAACCGCGCGTACAACATCTCTTCTGCTAAGGACTGGCAGAATGCAATTTGTGGTGTCGCAGCTGTGTCGGGTGTGTCGGCAGATATTGCACGAACAATCTTGCTTAACGCTACTCGTCCTGCAATTGGCGGCAAAAATTCTTACTGCCCATACTTTATTGCTCCGTCGAGTTTTAGCCTGCCACGAACGCTGCCTGCCGGGTTTATCAACGTCTCAGAGTGGGCTAAAGGACTTGATCTTATGCTGTGATGATCTTTGTGCACGGTGTAATTACATTATGAATACCGCGAGAGCACAATGACAATCTTGAGGTCAACACCGAAAGAGCTTATCAAGAGCATCATATTCATTGTGTTCGCATTTATAATAGCAGTAACAGTAGAGCAAGTTATTAGCAAGCATCGCTTAGTGACAATTAACGCGTTTGACACCATCATAAAAAGCATAAAATAAAACAAGAGGATTACAGCAAATGCAAATTAACGATATCACTTCAGTTCGTGCCGCAGCTGAGTCGGCACACCGCGAAGCACTTCATCGAAACATTCGTTGTGCTGCAAAGCAAGGGTACTTTTACTACGAAACCACCAGCATCACTCCACTAGAGACGCACGAGCTGCTTGCATACGGATATATCATTAGCCCTTCTCCTACTGCCTTTAGGTACACTCGTATCTCGTGGGAGGGCGCATACCGACGCTGTGATCACCTCAGAACGTCATGCCCCTGAAGATTTGATGTCATAGCAATTTCGTGGTATATTATAAACACTGCAATAGAGGTTACAAATGAAACGCGCACAATACTATTTGTACATTGATCAACCAATTGACCCACCTGCTCCCCCAGAAGAAATGTGCTGGCAATGTAGCCACCCGGCAGCTGAATGTCGTTGTGATGAGCCAAATGACGATGATGCCGAGGGTTGGGACGAGGAGGCTGATTGGTAGCTTTAGGTATAGTGTAAAAGTGCATAGTCGTGTATACCTAAACAGGGGACAGTTATGCACGATACGACATTATTCAATTTCATCCGTCAAGTTCTACGTGAAGCGCAGGAGGATCCCGTGCTACCGAGTGAATGGATGGTTATTGGTTCGTCGAAAAATAAGAAAGCACTTGCAAAGAAGGGCAGAGAAATCAACGCAAAATGGCTTGGCCGGTTTGAGCTTGTAATTGCGCCTTCCCCGACACTGCCGAAAAGCTATGATCTCAAGCTAAAGCATGTGTGACGAGCTGTTCTAACTGTGGTATAATAAATCTACGGAAACTAACTGGAGCAGTTGTGGAATACGTTTACAGGATTAGATCACAAAATGGTTGGTTTTTTCTTGAACGACGTCCAGCAGGACCGCACGTGAACATCGAGACAGTGTCATGGTCGCACATCTGTTGCCATTATGATCGAGCAGTTATCATTGACCACTTTTGCAAACTTCCACCAGGTTTTTCGTCATAGATTTTAACGACGCATACACGTCGTGCACTGGAGAACAGCATGCAATCGCAGCAAATTGTTGATATTTTTGTAAATGTATTTACGAACATTAATCCCAATGCTGAAGAGGAGATTGACTTCAGCGGCGAGAAGACACGAAGGACACTTGTTGGTCGTTTGTTTATCACGATGCCGTCTGGGCTTGCTGCGAATGCTACGCAAAATCCAAACCGCGATGAAGAAGACATTGAAGTTGTTGTCACTCAATACATGGACAAGTCGCCTGCAAATGTGACCATTACGGTTTTTGCAGATACTCAACGTGTTGTTTTAGACGCACAAAGCCCTCGGCTGCTTGACAGCGCTGACATTCTGCTTGATGTCTTGTGCAACGGTGTCAATGCTGCACAAATGTTTCGTTGACGTTAGTACAGTCACGTGGTATAATAAAACGAGCTGATGGAAGGTAGAACATGAACAATCATTACAATCTTATTCAACCACTTGCCAATCCGCAATCTCGAAACGACCGCGAGTTCTCCGATGAAGTTCTCGCACTTATTCCGCTAGCGTCTGAGTCAGTAGCATGCTTGCGTGAGGCTCGCCTCAAAGAAGAGTGCATTGCTATTGCAAAGGTGATCACTAGAGCGTCAAGCCTCGGCGAGTCCTTGATCAGGGTCGGTTCACTATCTCCCGTGGTGCGTGACATCCTTACTGTCAGAGGGTACAACATTTCCGGCTCCGCCACGGGTGAGTGGGTGGTTACCTGGTAACGGTGTGACATTTGTGTTTAAGCTCACCGCATCCGCCCGTTTTGTTGATACAACGATTATACTGGCATGTTGTGAATTAATTCGTGTGGTATAATAAACTACGGAAACCAAATAAGTGAGGCAAAACATGGCTGCTATCTTTACGACGTCTTCGATGACAGATCTTCTGGAACGCACGTCTCGGCTCAACCTTACCGTACACCCGAAGAAAGGTCACCAAGGTCAAGACGAGCTTCGCATCGTTGGTGAAGATTTTAGCCGCGTTGTGCGTAGTGATAAGCAGTGGGACCGGTTATTGACCTTGCTTGAAACGACTGGGAAGCGTGTTTCGAAGCAGAGCTGGGGTGTTGAAGAAGATGCACTCAGCGGTATGATGCTTGGTAGGTAACAAGGAACGAATAGAATATGAATGTTGTCAATAGTCTTCAACCATGTTCCCGGGCGAGCAATCTGCGGCCGGGTGATGTGTTTATGCTACCCGGGCTTGATGCAACGAACCTTTGTGTTCAAGACATCAATTTCTGGTCGGCCAGTGTAGCAAGAAAAGTTTATTATGTCGATGTTGTTACGGGGTTTGTTAAGCAAATGCCCGACGATACATTGGTCAATGTTGTTGATGCAACGTTGGTGGTAAACACTCCGCAACCGATTGCAAAATCAAGTGTTTCGCGTCTTTATGTTGTCGGGTATGACACACAGCAAATGGCTGCAGCAATTTCAGCAATGAATGCATTCCAGCCCGCCGGTGAGTGCAGGTCTACAGCACTAACGGTATTTCTTTTGCGCGGTTGTAGTGCCGCTCACCCAATATATTTGTGCACGAGGCAGGAATTCAATGACGCCATTCACAACGGCGTACCCGTGGAGTCACTTCGTATCATGTGGGCACAGACTACACTTTGTCGATAGCAGCCAGTATCCCTTGTAAAGAAAACATCCTGACGAGTAATTCTCCCCATGGTATAATTTAACCACGGGGAATGCAAAACCCTGGAAAATAAAAAAACCCAAGCAAACAAGGATAAAGCAAAATGAGTCACAAGGTTATCGCATTGGTTTACCCGGTCTCGAGTGGTTCCCCGGTCACTGACAGTCAGAATGCTGTCAAGAAGGCACTTGGTTCGCTGCGTGCCAGCCTGACCGATGCCTACGATGGTCGGGCCTGCTACACGAGCTTCGGTGACACCCGAGGGAAGGACCCCAAGGGGAATGATGTCCTGGCCTACGCCGTGACGATGGAGCTCGGTGAGGGTGAGGAGCAATGGTTCTTGGAGAAGTTCTGGGGAGCGCCTGAGGAGGTTTACACTGAGGTTCTTCCCGGTGTCGGCTACATCAACAGGCAGGGCGGTCATGCCCCGATGCATCTGCTCGATGTCGATGACCTTGAGAACGGCGTTAAGGCCATCGTGGACACCTACGGGATCGATTATGTCCCTGCTAGCAAGGTCGTTCGAGCCAAGAAGGCTGCGGTTGCCAAGCAGGCCAAGTCGACTGACCCGTATGGGACCACGCTCCAGGTTATGGCCCTTTGCCACGGAGCCATCCCCGACTTTGACATTGCGGCAAACCTCAGCACTCCTCGTGAGGAGTTGGTGAAGATGTACGAAGCCGCCCTGGAGCCTGCCCCCAGTGACGAGGCTAGCGAGTAGTTTCACTATAGCGAGCTGTTAGGATGTCAAGAGCGCCCTCTGGGCGCTCTTGATGTCTTTTTTTCTACTTAATTTACAACTCGCACGCGTGTGATGAATGACGTAACAGTCAGCTTATGGTATAATAAAACCACGGGGAATGAAACTGAACATAAAGGACTGACTATGCAAGTTTATGAAGTTACTGTTACTGAGTTTGGTACCCAAATGTGGCGCCAGGAAGGCCTGCTCCACAGGCTTGATGGCCCAGCTGTCGTGCACACTAATGGTAGTCTGGAGTGGCGCCAGCATGGCAAGTTCCATCGTACTGACGGCCCGGCGTTTGTGGCAGCCTCAGGTAGCAAATTCTGGTACCAGCATGACAAGCTCCACAGACTTGATGGCCCAGCTGTCGTGTATGCTAATGGTTCCCAGGAGTGGCACCAGTATGACAAGCTCCATCGTACTGACGGCCCAGCTTTCGTGGGCTGCACAGGTACCAAATTTTGGTACCAGCATGACAAGCTCCACAGACTTGATGGCCCAGCAATCGTGCGGGTGGACGGCACACAAGAATGGTACATTAACGGCGACCGCTTGTCCGAAGAGGAGTTCAACAAGCGAACTGCTCCCAAGCCGTCCTGTGACGGCAAGACCGTCATTTATGACGGGGTTGAGTACACGCTGGTGTCGAAGTAGAGGCCACAGCCTGCGAGTGTGAAAACTGGACGCCAGGCCTTCGGCTTGGTATAATAAAACCACGGAGCAGGAATTAATCAAGCACAAGGAGCTTAATTATGCAGGTTTATGAAGTTACTGTTACTGAGTTTGGTACCCAAGAGTGGCGGCAGGAAGGCCTGCTCCACCGACTTGATGGCCCGGCTGTTCTGTGTACCGACGGCAGCCAGGAGTGGCGGCAGGAAGGCCTGCTCCATCGTCTTGACGGCCCGGCGTTTGTACGAGCCAATGGCACTCAGATGTGGTACCAGAACGGTCAGTACCATCGCACTGATGGCCCAGCGTATGTGACAGCCGCAGGAAGCAAATTCTGGTACCAGCATGGCCTGCTCCATCGTGTCGATGGACCGGCTATTGTACGAATTGATGGTTCCCAGGAGTGGTGGCAGGAAGGCCTGCTCCATCGTACTGACGGCCCAGCGTATGCGACAGCCTCAGGTAGCAAATTCTGGTACCAGCATGACAAGCTCCACAGACTTGATGGCCCTGCCGTCGTGTGGTGTGACGGCACACAAGAATGGTACATTAATGACATCCGCCTGTCCGAAGAGGAGTTCAACAAGCGGATTGCTCTCAAGCCGCCTTGTGACGGCAAGACCGTCACCATTGACGGGGTTGAGTACGCACTTGTCTTGAAGTAGAGGCCACAGTCTGCGAGTGTGAAAACTGGACGCCAGGCCTTCGGCCTGGTATAATAAAACCACGGAACACAAAAAACACTTTGGAGCCACAATGTACTATCCGAATCTTATCGATTACATCATCGAAGTAATTGCGAGTGATGATGACATGCTTCCTGCGGCGCGTGAGATTGCCACTGTGCCCATGCGTATTAGAGACGCAGCCTGTAACTATATCTTGGAATGTGTTAAGGAAGCCTGCTCCGAGCGGGTTATTGTTCGCACACGCCAGCGGCTCTACGCATTCAGTGTCTATCATAACCAGGTTATGCATGATGAGGCTCGATAGGCATTGATGTCAACCTTGTGGTATGGTGTAATGCAAGTATAACAAGGAGAACAAACCATGCCACGAGATTTGCATGTCCAGGTGCATTCACAGAATGTCACTGTGCAAAAGGTTAACAGCCCAGTCAGTACGTTCTTCGGCATCGTGTTGGTCCTGGCAGTATTCTTCGTTTTTTGCTTTATTTAGTGAGTGAATTGAAAATGTCTTCGCGGTCCAGATGGATCTTTTGATTTGACGTGTGTTTGCACGCATGGTATAATAAAACCACGGAGCAGGAATTAATCAAGTGCAAGGAACTTAATTATGCAAGTTTATGAAGTTACTGTTACTGAGTTTGGTACCCAAGAGTGGCGGCAGGAAGGTCTGCTCCACAAGCTTGATGGCCCGGCTGTTACGTCTCCCAACGGCCGCCAGGAGTGGCGGCAAAACGGCCTGCTCCACAGGCTTGACGGCCCGGCCGTGGTGGGCGGTCAGGGCAGTGAGTTTTGGTACCAACATGACAAGCTCCATCGTGTCGATGGTCCAGCAGTTATATTGTCAGGCGGCACACAAGAATGGTACATTAATGACATCCGCCTGTCCGAAGAGGAGTTCAACAAGCGAACTGCTCCCAAGCCGTCCTGTGACGGCAAGACCGTCATTTATGACGGGGTTGAGTACACACTGGTGTCGAAGTAGAGGACTGACCTGCGAGATGTGTGAACTAGACGCCGCGGTTTCGCTGTAGTATAATAAAACCACGGAGCAGGTAACAAGAACAAAGAATGCACAAGGAGTAAACATGTGCTTTTTTGATAACATTCCTGATGATTCGTACGGTTTTGATCATGTGAATTTGTGTTTGTCAAAGATCCCCAGCCCGCCAACGACATGTCAAGGTCTACCATTCGATGATTACTTTTATGATCCAACAGTGTTTCTCGAGGACGCTTCGGGTCAACTTAGTGTTGACGGAGAGTTGATATTCGAAGTTGAAGACGACAACGATAACTACTACAAGTTCACGATTAGTAGCATTTATGTCGAAGACGCCAATGTCGTGATGCTCACCAACAATAAGGTACTCTCCTACTTCATGACACTATGATGTGCGATTGATTTGCGGAGCGCATGATGCGGAACGCGCACGCGTGTAGATTAAAATGCATATGACACTCTTCTTCTTTTATGCTGGTCCAACATGAAGCTGGACGCCACCGAACTGGTGTGGTATAATAAAACCACGGAACCAAACACAAGGAGCTTAATTATGCAGGTTTATGAAGTTACGGTTACTGATTCTGGTACTCAGGAGTGGCGGCAAAATGGCAAGCTCCACAGGCTTGACGGCCCAGCGGTTACGACCGCCGCAGGTACCCAAGTGTGGCGCAAGGAAGGTCAGCTCCACAGGCTTGACGGCCCGGCTGTTGTGTTTGCTAATGGTGGTCTGGAGTGGCGCCAGGAAGATCTGCTCCACAGGCTTGATGGCCCTGCCATTGTACGAGCCAATGGCACTCAGATGTGGTATATCAATGGTGTCAGCCTGTCCAAAGAGGAGTTCAACTACCTGACTGCTCCCAAACCGTCCTGTGACGGCAAGACCATCATTTATGACGGGGTTGAGTACACGCTTGTCTTGAAGTAGAGGTCACAGCCTGCGAGATGTGTGAACTGGACGCCACGCCTTCGGCCTGGTATAATAAAACCACGAAAACCAAAAAACCTGGAGCACACAATGCAAGTCAGTGATTTTGAGCCTGGTGATCTCTTTTGCTGGATTGACGGTGACACCAGGCGGCTGATGAAGGTTATGAAGCCTGTTGAGACTGATCCTGCCAACTCCGTTGCTTGTGCTGAAGTATACGGCGGCAAGGTGCACTGGCTCTGTGATGATGATGAGGTTGATGTGGCCGGGGTTGTCTACCAGACTGCCTGAGTTACTACGCGGAAGCGGACTGAGGAATTTGACGCTCACACCTTTTTGTGGTATAATATATTCACGGAAAGGAAAACAATGGAGTCTAAATGCCCAACAAGCCTAAGCAATTGTGCCACATGGATCACGCCCTGGTGAAGTTGTACAACGCACCGCAAGGACTGCGGTTCTCTGAGCTCTTTGACCAGGTGAATGGACCGAATCAGTCGGCATTCTTCACCATCGGCTCTGGTTCCTACTTCTATCCGCCCCATGAGGTCCGCGTCGCTCCGACTCCCGAATGCCCTCTGGGTTGGTTGAGTTACCCAACCCCGAAAACCTTCGCTGTCCAGCACAACGGAGTGTGGCGAGTCCCGAAGTTTTGGACAAAGCACGACGGGCGCTACTTCATCACACCCGCCGGGGTCGAGCGACTGACCGAACGCCAGCTCATCTAGCAGGTTAGCGTGCACGGAATGAGTTGGCAGGACGCCAACTCATTCCTGTGGTCAAGTTTCAACCTGACGCTACACCTTTAGCATGGTATAATATATCCACGGGGAATGCAAAAACCCCAAAAAATTAAATTAACGGAGATCAAATGCTGCAGCTCATCAATGTGGATTCCACCCGGCGCCGTGACTACGCTGAAACTGTGGAAGGCTGGGCCGCCACCGAGGCTCCGCTCTTCAGTGCTTTCAAGCAATACACGGCGGACAGGTCCGTCAGCACCGAAACCATCGCCAAGTTCTTCAAGACGACGCCCAATTCATTCACGGATACCGAGATCACCGTGATCAAGGACTTCTTCGAGGCGCGCTGGTCGGAGCCGTATTACCACTTCGCTTCCGCCGAAGGGGACTTCTTCATGTGGGAGTGGCTGCTCATCTCGAGGGTCATCGCAGGGTGTGCACTTACGAAAAGTGATCTCATGACGATCATCTGCCAGGATCGACAATACGGCGACGGGATCGGCGACTGGAACGACCCTCGTAAGGACGAGATGTACGCCATTGCCGCGAAGGCCAATGCGGCGTGCGACAGTCTCGGAGACGACGTCATCGACATCGCCGGATACGTCATCGGCTAGGACATGCGCCACCAGAGTGGGGAGCAGGACGCTCCCTTCTTCTGTGGCAATTCAGCATGAAGCTGGACGCCGCGGTTTCGCTATGGTATAATATACTCACGAGGAATGAAAACAAGAGAACACAAACAAATGCAGACGTGTAAAGCAACAGTTGCCGCTGACAATGATCAGCGGTGGTATAAAATCGGTCCTGACCACTTGCTCGACACACCGGCCATTGTCCACGCTAGCGCTGAGGATGGTTGTTTCAATTGTGGCAATAAACTCCCCAGAGCAGAGAATGTTGGGGCTGTCAACTCTCAGCCAGCCTGCGACAAGACCGTCATTGTGCACAAGGATACGTGTGTGCATGACGATTGATTTCTGCCACGCACGTGTAGGACGCCCTATAGAATCAGTGGTATAATAAAACCACGGGGAATGCAAAAACCTCTGGAAAATAAAACCACACAAATCAAGGTTGACACACATGATGTACAACACACTGCTCGATGCTATTGCTGCTGATGAGATTTCTTTGGCACAAGCAACGTTGATCCTCAATGAAGTTGCGTGGGGTGATCTCTCTATTCCTGAATTGATCAAAGCGCTGGAAGGCGGCGTCTGCAACATCGTTTTTTACGAGGACTGTATGACCGCAATGTGGGACGGCGCTGGTCCTGGCCACTGCATCCCGATCGCGGTGAAGGAATTTGACCAGGATAAACCACGTGTTTGGGCTGCTGCGTAGCAGTTAGCATGCGGGAGCAGGACGATTGATTTCCGTCACGCGTGTGCAGGACGCCCTATAGAATTCGTGGTATAATAAAACCACGGGGAATGAAAAACCCTAGAAAATAAAAAACCATGGAGACGGAATTGAAAAACCTTTTCGACCGATTGTGCCGGACTCTGAATCGCGACCAGTACGATGGTTATTACGTTTCGGCGCCCTACGTTGACTACGACGGCAATGAGTTCGACATGGCCATCGTTCACGGCTTCTCTCATCACATGGCGTTTGTCATCGAGGGTGGTGCGGTCAAGGTGTCGCTTCCGTGCGGGATCTTCACTTTGTCGCGGAAGATCGTGGAGGCACTCGCTGCTTCGAAGTCGCTGAATTGGGAATTGTTCTTCAACCACGACAAGGCCGAGGAAGTCCTCGAGATCATATTCGGGGCGTAGTGATGTGGAGTCGAGCTGGGGCGGCACTTGCCGCCCCAGCTCGGTGGTGGTCGAACAGGACGATTGATTTCCGCCACGCGTGTGCAGGACGTACTGTAGAATCCGTGCGGTGGTCCAGCGAAAGCTGGACGCCAGGCCTTCGGTCTGGTATAATATAACCACGGAGAATGAAAAACAAGGGAACACAAACAAATGCTCGAGAAGATTTTTGCCGAGTGTGTGGTCAGTGAGAAGTTCTACTACAAGGGTAACCTTTGCATGAAGGTCATGCCCGGCCAGCCGAAGCTCGGATGGTTCCATGCCTACCTCAACATGGATACCTACACGGTCTACTTGCTCGATAAGGTCGAGGCAACCTCGATGTACGTTACAATCAAGACCCTGTAGAGGGACCGCAAACACTGGTTCGATATCTGGTCGAGCCAGGCACCAAGTGGTATAATAAAACCACGGGGAATGCAAAAACCCTGGAAAATAAAAACCAAAAGGCAATAATTTGACGATCAAGCAAATCATTGATATCTTGGCCACCATGGACCCCAACGCAACCGTGCACTATAGTGTCGATGCGATGGAATTGCCCACGATGGTTCGTGGTGTGCTCGCCAACCACGACAGTTCTGGGACGAAGTGGTTGGTACTCGAAACCAGTCCGGCTACGCCTGACGAGCTCAATGAAATGAAGGCAGGGTCGCCGTCGTTGAGCTTGAGCCTGGTGCTTTAGGGTTAGTGTTGCGGTGGTGGGGCGGCAATTGCCGCCCCACCTGCCGTGGTAATTCAGCACAAAACTTGATGCCGCTCTTTCGGCGTGGTATAATATATTCACGGAAACAAAAGGAACTGGCATGCAGGTTTATGAAGTTAGAATCAGCACGTGTGGCACCCAGGAGTGGTACCAGAACGGCAAGCTCAACCGCATTGACGGCCCAGCCATCGTGTGGGCTGACGGTGATCAGGTCTGGTATCAGAATGGTCAGCTCAGCCGCCTTGACGGTCCGGCGGTCGTGTGTATGGACGGCTCTCTGGAGTGGTATATCAATGGTGTCCAACTGACCGAAGAGGAGTTCAACCAGCGGATTGCTCCCAAGCCGTCATGTGACGACAAGACCGTCACTATTGACGGGGTTGAGTACACACTTGTCTTGAAGTAGAGGATGGGCGACAGGCCACTTGTAGTGGTCTAGCAAAAACTGGATGCCGCTCTTTCGGCGTGGTATAATATATTCACGGGGAATGAAAAACCCTGGAAAATAAAAAACCAATGGTTAAGGATTAAGGTAAACAAATGTCTCACAAGGTTATCGCGTTGGTTTATCCCGTCCAAAACGGGACTCCTGTCGAGGACAGCCAAAACACCGTGAAGAAGGCACTTGGTTCGCTGCGTGCCAGTCTGGCCAATGCCTACGATGGTCGGGCCTGCTACACCTCCTTCGGGGACCTTCGTGGCAAGACGCCGAACGGTGATACGGTCACCGCATATGCGGTGACCATGGAACTCGGTGAGGATGATGAGACGTGGTTCTACGAGAAGTTCTGGGGGATGCCTGAGGAAACCTACGTCGAGGTGCTGCCGGGTGTTGGTTACTTCAACAAGACACCTGGCCACGCCCCGATGCACCTGCTCGATGTCGACGACCTTGAGAACGGGGTCAGGGTCATCGTGGACACCTACGGGATCGACTTCATCGATGCCTCCAAGGTCCCGCGGACCAAGCGCACCAAGGTGGTCAAGCAGGCTCTGCCGACGGACCCTTACGGCACCACCATGCAGGTCTTGGCCCTCTGCCATGGGGCCATCCCGGACTTTGACATCGCGGCGGCCTTGACCCTGAGTCGGCCGGAACTGGTCAAGCTCTACGAGGCGACCTTCACCGTGGCCAGTGACGAGTCCGGTGAGGAAGCCGACGCCAGCTAGCAAGACGAGTTAGGGTGTCAGGGGCACATTAGGTGCCCTTGATGCTCCTCCTTCTGCTTAATTTGCAGCTCGCGCGCGATGAATGATTACTTAATTTACAGCTCGCGCGCGATGAATGACGAGGCAGTCTGCCTGTGGTATAATTTAATCAAGGAAAGGGTAAAAGAAAAAGGAGAAGGAAAAAGAAAATATGGTCAAAGGTCGCTGGTTTACTATCATCAACTGCAAAGGGATTACCACAGTCGAGAGTGTTTCGGGCGTGTGTACCGGACGAGCCGTTCAGCCGCCGTTCAGCCGCGCACGTGACGCCTTGGCGGTCGAGCTGTCCAACACTGCAAATGGTTGTGGGCGGCCGGGGTTCGTCAAGGACGAGTGGGCCTCCTCGGCGCTCAACGCCCGGACTGAGCTCCTGGAGTGGAACCCCGAGAGCGGTGATTTCAACACTGTGACCGATCCGAATGACGCGACGTGGAGCCTCGTCTGGGTCGACGAAAACTAGGCACACAGGATTGTTAGGGTGTCAGGGGCACATTAGGTGCCCTTGATGCTCCTCCTTCATTGTGGTATAATAAAACCACGGAACAGAACACAACAAAGAGAGGCAACGATGTTCTTCATTCTGGAACCAGAACTATCGCATGACGGAACGTTCATCTTGCAACACCGCGGCTATTTGACCTGTCGAGCCCGCAACACTGCTGCAACGCTCCTCAGGAAGTGCCGTGCGAACACGACCGTCATGGTGTACCTGGATACGCGCGGCCCGGCAATTCACATGATCACACGGATTCAGCCCGAACAGGACGATTGACTTCCACCGCGCGTGTAGGACGCCCTATAGAATCAGTGGTATAATAAAACCACGGGGAATGAAAATAAAACCCCGTGGCCAATAAAATAAGGGTTTGCAATGCTCAGCTTTGTCTTGATTGCTGTCTTCTCGCCTGGTGTTGCCATGACGATCGCCAGCATGCTGGCTCCTTACATCACGTGGGACGGCCACACGGTCTAAAAGACGGGACACAATCGGCGCCGGGGTACTTGATGCCCCGGTTTCTTTGTGGTATAATTTAATCAAGGAAAGGGTAATTATAGACAAGGAAAAAGGAAAAGGGAAAATGCCTAAGCACACTGGAACACTTGTTGGTCAAATGCTCATCCTCAACATTCTTGACAATCACCCCGGTGGGCTCAGATTCAATGAACTGCAGGACATCATCCTCCTGGCACATGGCAAGGACCCTGGCCAACTTGACGATCATCTGAACGCTATTGGGTTCGGTGATCCTGGACGTACACCGAGGAAAGCCGGCCGAGGTTACTACTGTGTGTACTTCCACCACAATGACAATCCCCAAGGTTGGCTGGCACGGGGATTGTGGACGAAGGTGTACACCGAGGAAAATGGAAAAACCGTTGGACGATGGGTGATCACTCCCAAGGGCAAGGAAAACTTGACGATGTGTAAGTAACCTCCTTTCCCAAAATCTAAGGACGTTAAGGGGTGGGGCCGGGGGCCCCATTTGACGCTCCTTGTAGGGCCCCTTAGAAGGGCCCATTTGGCCCCTGGGGCCTGGGGGGCCCGCTACAGGCTTTGTGGGGCCCTCCAGGGACGTGCGGCCGGCTTAGGCTCCTGACACAACTCGAGTTTTTTTCAAACTTTTCGGGCTTACACCCTGCAATGCTTACAGTCGTTCACGTGAATAATCACTTACATCATGATACAAAATAATACAACACATGTAATGAACAGCAATGTCGATTTGCACCCAGGCGACACAATCATGCTTGTGCAGGTGTTTAATCGCTTTGTTTATACAAACTATTGGCTTATTAATGATAGCAAGCGTGAATATGTGAGGCACCCCGACGGAAACTTCCAGTATAACCAACCGCTTATCTTCATGGGCTGGAAGACAATTGTCAGGTATGAACACAAGACCATTAACATCAATTCCATTTGCAATGAGCAAACATTGACAGCAGCTACATTTCTTTACAATGGCAGGTTTTGCTGGTCACAAGTGTTCTTGTACGGGGAAGACATTGCAAAGCGTGTAATACTCATCAGCTAGCAATGCTAAAAATGCCTCCAGCAAATAAAAATTAATAGCTGTTTAACCACCTTAGAGTATTTTTTAAATGACACACGCGGCCGCTTGCGACCTTCAATAGGCATAAACTGTGTACAAGTTTGATTCCGCTTATTCCTATTTCGTGAAAAAATCTCGCGAGATTTTTTGAATGTTTTAATGTTTGACGCCGATTGTTTTAACAAGGTATAATTGTTTTGCAATGCCGACATTTGATGATAAACAAATTAATGTCCTCGATCTTCGCCCGGGTGACACAGTTGTATATACAACTTGTAAGCGCGCAAACTGCGTATGCAATGGGACCTTTCACCCCATGTATTGGTTTGCACAACAAAATGACTTCAGCAACGCTAGCCCACTAATATTTCGTGCAAGTGATAAAGATTTTAAGCACGGTGCAGCATTTGTGGTTGTCAGCTGGCAAAGTCGACAAAGTTTGTTTGCAAAACAAATTTCGGTGTTGGTGTTTCTTATGGGCGGTAGATTGTGTTGGACATATCCTAGCATGCTTACAGGGATGCTATGCTTGGAAATTGTGAAGTGATCGAACTCACTCCCGGTGATACTGTTAGATTCGTGCAACAGCCGGATCATTACATTGACACGCGTTATTGGTTTGTCACTGGTACACAAGAGTACCTACGTTGTTCTGATGGTCACATTCAAGATCACAGTCTACTTATCTTTATGGGCTGGTCAACGTTTGACATCTATCGATATAACACACCGCCATTTAATAAACCCAACTCTATCTGGTGCCAAAATATTACATGCAAGCGTA
>FLOH01001507.1_pt1 | contig 36357 bp, 19 predicted proteins | sample 756751 | NCBI WGS metagenome assembly FLOH01 (sample SAMEA4026879, study PRJEB14308) | marine metagenome | biome: coastal water; material: water | depth 74 m
CTGAAAAAAGAGGAGAAGCACCTGTTCTTGATTTGGGAGAATGTGAAGGAGTAAAATGTGTATATTCATTTGGAGCAATGGGTTGGAATGGTTATGATTTTACAGCAACAATTGAAGATCCATCAAAAGCACCCTTAATTACTTTAGTTATTGCTCCTAGTGATATTAGTGATAATAATTTAAGTGATTCAGATAAAAGAGCATTTGTTTACTTAAAAGACAGACCAGGATATGGTATGACTAATCCCTCAACATTAACAATACATTCTTCTGAATATGAATCAGATAAAACAATGGGAACAGCAACAGGTCCAATCATGTCAATGTTTAGAAAATTAGATTTATTAAGACAAAGTACAGAAAAATAGATTTATCTTCTTTATGATCTTAATGCATGATTGATATAATATTTCAATACTTCATATTCATTTTTTAATTGATCTGATAAATTATTGTTTATTAAATCAACATATCTTCTTGAAGTATAAAATGGTTCACTTGCTCCTTTTAACATTGCTTCAGACCTAAACAAATAAATTCCATTTCTTGAAGTTGGGCTAACTTTTACAGTTAATGGATGATTTTGACCATTATGATCACGATATAATTTTGTATAAACATGTACACTATTTTCTAATCCATTATACCCAAAAAGACCAGATCTTGAAAAATCAATTTCATGTTCATCTTCTTTTATATTTTTCTCAGCAAAATAATCATTTTTTGCTGCAGTAATTATACCTAGATCTCGTGCTAAATAACTTAAGTCATCTCTTGCAAGACCAAATCCTCCTTTAGTTACAGACTTACCTAGCTCTTGTTTTATTATTTTTAGAGCAACTTCTGCAGTTGCATATAAATTTCTTGCATAATCATCACTAATTTCTTCAATTGGTCTTCCTGTTTTTTTTGAAACACCAACTCCATTTCTTCCTATATTATTAAAATAAATTTCTTCATAAAGAACATCTAAAGTAATAGAGTCTGCTACTCTAACTGCACCTTGCGCTAATGGATCAAATCCACTGCCTGCTACTGTGCATCTTTCTTCAAGTGAAATAGTTACAATTGTCATGTTTATTCCTTTGTTAATTATATATTTTATATAAATATTATGGGTTTATTTATATATTTTTGGGTTAATAACTACTAAATAATGGTTATACCTGGTAATATTTATAAATAAATCTAGATTTCAACCAAATATGAGAAAATTAAAGGATATATTTGGTGGATTAGGTAGTATTGTAATGAGTGGAACTAGAGGGTTTGTTAGATTGCTTAGAGATACACCTGCAGAGGTTTATATTGGGGTTTTAATGTTAGGGCTTCCTGGAGCTGCAGTTAATCATTTAAATCAAACCCATGATAATAATATTAAACCAATTGTTTTTTCTGAACTTGGACAGATATCTAGAGATATTAGAGATGGTAAATCACAAGGTATTACAGGTGGAGAGCCAATTGAATTTATGGGACCAATTGGTGATTATTTAACAGTTGAAAATGACAAAGATATGAAAATATTAGAACCATATAATTGGACATATTCACATATTTATAGAGATCCAAAAGAGCAATTACCTAATGATTTAGAAGTTAAAATGCATGCAGAAAAAAACATTTATAATTATACTTTACCAGAATTATTAGATCGAATTCCAGGATTAGCAGACAAAGCATTAGCTTCTTTAACACCACAAACAACAGCTGCACAAAGATTATCCATGATTACAAAACATTTAGCTGAAGTATGGAGTTATTATAGAGATGATTTTGATAAAGAAGAAAAATATTATGAAGAAGTTATTGATGGTTATGATACAGATAAAGAAGGTAATAGAACTCCTAGATATAAAACAGTAGAAAGAACAAGAATGGTTTATGATTATTCTATTCATCATTATACTTATGATTTAATTCAGGCAGAAAAAGCAAGGACAGCTTATTTTGCATTACTTGATTTGGGTTTAGATTTAAAATTGCATGAAAGATTTCCTCAACCTTCACAAACTAATGCAGACGGAGAATATATTGCAGAAAAATCTGGAGCAACTGAAACATGTGATGAAAAATTGAATGAAGAAGAATGTTATCTTTGGCTTGCAACAACATGGCATCATGGTTCTACTATAATTAATAATATGCCTGTTATAACAAATACATGGAATCAAATTCCAAATGATGCAAACAAATGGCAACAAGCAATGAAAACAGCAGAATCAGATTCTTATAGAACAGGTTCTCAATTTGATTCTGGGCCAATTGAATATCAAATTGCACAAGAAAATTTAGAACGTGCTGGTACAATAGTAGAAAACGTTTTTGAAATGATAAATGGAATTAATTATTCAAAAGCAACAGCACCTAAACTTAAAGCTATGATTGAAGCTTATTTAGAATGTCCAAGTGATGCTCCTGATAAATGTTGGGATCAAGCAATGGAAATCAGACAAATGGCTGTTCAATCTTATCTAATGAATTTTAAAGAAGGACAAAAAGTTGATAAATATAAATGGTATATGGTTTTATTATGGGGTTTAGGTATGGGTACTATAGGAGCAGGTATTGGTTTTGGTATTGATAGAGCTGCTCAAAAATATGGTTGGTGGGGAGAATATAGAGGACCAAGACAAAGTGCATCATTTGGTGGAGGTTTCCATGGACATTTTGGTGGTGGTTTTGGATATCCTGGAGAAAAAAGAAATGTTTTACTTAGGGCATTAGGAAGAAGAAAACATCTTTACTAATTTTTCTATTTATCTTTAATATATTTCTTATAACAATCATATTTATAAATAATTGCAGCATCCTAAATAATGGTGATATGGTTTTTGGTGGCAGCTTAGGTTGCCTCCCAGAAACCATCATGCTTAATCTATAACTTGTAAAAAAAGGAGGGATATTTTATGGAAGAACATTGTGAATGTGGTCATACACATGAGAATAATTCTGAGGATGAAATGGAAGAAATTGAAGTTTGTGCAAATTGTGATAAACCATTAGATGAATGCACTTGTCCATGTGAAGTTTGTGGTAAACCAGCAGAAGAATGCGCTTGCCCATGTGAAGTATGTGGAAAAGTTGAATGTGAATGTGAACCAGTTGATATTCAAGATATTGCAGAGCATACAGATGATAAAGTTGATGCATTGATTGAATTGTTAATCAAGAAAGGTATTATCTCAGAGGATGAATACAGAAAAGCATATGAAGATCTGTTTGAAAAAGATTCTGAAGATAAAACAGAACATCCTGGAGAACCAATTGCAAACTAATTTTTTCTTTTCTTTTTCTTAATTTTTTTAACTAGGTCCGCAGGACAATGATAATCATAGATTATCTAGCCTGAAACAAAGTTTCAGACATGCAGCTATGGAATTTATTTCTACTTATTAAATAAATTATTATTAAATAAACAACACATAAACCTTTAAAAACTCAACTACATTACCTTCTAATATGACAAAAGATAGAGAATTTTCAGGAGTAATTGCAGAAAACTTTGACATGTCATTTATTCCTTATCCACAAATACTTATTATTCAAGATTATATGAGAGAGATACTTAGAGGACATTGTAGTAGACATTCACCTGTTTCTTTGCTTGAGATTGGTGTTGGAACAGGAACAACAACATTATATATGTTACTTGCAGATTATAGGATTAAAATAATTGGTATAGATAATGAACCAGATATGTTAAAAATAGCAAAGAAAAGATTAGCATATCCAATTTCTCAAGAAAGAGTTAAACTTGTAGAAGCAGATGGATTAAAATATTTAAGAGGTATAGAAAAGAATTCAATTGATGGGTTTGTTTCAGGTGCAACATTACATAATTTTGAACAAAGTTATAGAGAAGAAGTTTTAGAAAGAATTTATTATGGATTAAGGTCAGGAGGAATATTCTTAAACGCTGATAAATATGCACATAATGATCCTCAAGTACACAATATACAGCTCAGACTCCAGATTAAAAAAATACAAGATGTATATAGAGTTTTAGGCAGAAGAGATTTAGAAGAAGAATGGGTAAAACATTATGAAAAAGACAACAAACCTGAATTTTTAATGAAAGAAAGCGAAGCAATACAGACAATGCAAAGAATAGGATTTAAAAAAACACAAATGATAAAAAGAATAGGAATGGATGCATTAATGGTAGGATATAAATGAGTTATATGAGTCTTATCTTTTTTTAACTAGGTCCGGAGGACATGTTTCTATGGAATTTATTTATACTTATTAGATAAACAACTTTTAAGAAAACAATATATAAACATTTATAAGCACAGTTGCATTATTTTCTATTATGAAAACTAGAGAACAAATAATAAGTAATTATGAGATTTATATGAGATGGATATATCATTTTGAAATGTATACTGATATAAATCCAAGAGAAGGTAGACATTATGTTGAATCTAGAGATATTACTTCTGTATTTACTGAAGATGAGTTTATAGGATTAGCTAAAGAAAAGATAAGAGAAATGACTATTGGAACTAAACACTATAGTAATGTAATGTTAACAATAGAATATGTTCTTGAAAAATATAGACAAAATACAACAAATAATTAACTTTGTCCACCGGTCCTTAGCTTTTAAAAGAATCAAACTATGAAAATATTAAATATTGAGAAAAAAACATAAACAATACCAAAATTCACACCCCAGTTGTGGTAAAAATCTATGAAAAAAAGCTAAATTTTCCGAATACAACTACTGATTAGTGCTATTTTTAAGAAAGATTTATATAATCGTTATATATTCCTTATATTTGGGTTAATTACTATTTTTTAGCAAAAAAAGGGTTAGGGGATTTATTGGGGTGTAGAATATAAACCATACAATAGGCATAGTAGGAACAGGAAATGTTATAGATGAGCTGGTCAAGGTTGCTACAGGTAACAATGTCTCATTTGATGGAACTGTTTTTTCTTTTGAGGATGTTGATAATATTTTGGTATTTAATCATCATGAAGATGGATCCAAAAAAGACGCACTTGATAAAAAAGTAGAGGCAATGTTCAAGCCATTAGAAACTGCAAGAAAAAAGATTACTACTACTCCTACTAGTAATTTCAGACAATTCTATAATGATTCTGATTGTATAATACTTGCTCCAGGCAGACAGTTTGGGGGAGAATATCCCGAAGAGATGAATAACCCTGATAATGATTCATTAACAAACAGAATTTATAGAACATTAAAGAGTGATTTCATAAGAGCTGGTAGAAAATATAGAAGAGGAACAGAATATGAACACTTTTTTTCTGAAAGTGAAGAGCCAACATCATCAACATCTAGACTTGGATTTTATAGGGTAACAATTGACCTTCTTGAAAAGCAAATTGAACAACAAGATTTCTTTAAAGAAGCATTTGGAGAAAAAAGTGAATTTCAAAAATTCTATGAAGAAACAAAAAGAACAGGATTAGACCCACAAGGAAATCCATTAAGTAAAAATGATAAAATAATTCTTGAATCATTGAAATTAGCAATAGATGTAAAAGTAGATGGAAGATTAAGACGAGGTTATAGAACAATTGATTATTTCCCATTCTCAATAGGCATTGCAATGGAATATGGAGAAAAACTAAAAAAATTACTTATAAATCCAAATCTTGATCCTAAATCAATTCTTACAGTAACAAATGAACCTGGATTAGTTAATAGCTTACTTTCAATTATTGCCCCACAATTTACACCATATCTTATTGGAGTAAGTGATAATGACAGTAGAAGAGTAAGAAGTGATTTTATTAAACATTTCAATTTGGGTGGTATTGTAGAACATAATGCAATTGATATTGGAGTTATAGGTGATCATGATGTTTATGGAAGAGCTGTATGGGGAAAACAATTAATAGAATATCTAAAAACATTAGGAGTTACAATTTCCCAAACAGATGTTCATGAATTTTTCAGCAGAGAATTATATTCTGTAATCGCTAAAAGAATTGGTAAAGGGAAAAATCCAAACACTGAACTTGCAGAAAGTATGATACAATTATCAAATGCTGCAATCAAAAGTATTAATAGAGGCAACAGAGTTATAGGAGATTATTATAATTCAATATTCATAGGACAAGGTTATCAAGGATTTGCAGTAACTAGACATGGATTTTTTAGAGGGAGAGCAATTCCATTACAAGTTAATTATCCAACATCAAGAATAAGAAATAGTTACATAGATGGTATTAAAGAGACTAAAGATTTTAGAGATAAAACATTAGAGATTCCAGAAGTAAAAGAAGGATTAAGACTCATAACTGGAGAAGAAGGAAGAAAACCGCATATTCAACAAGATGATGTAGAAATAATACAACCATCTAATAAACCATTCCCAAGAGACCTTAAAGAAGATAGATTCAAAGCATATGTTTCTGTAAGGAGAGGAGTTGCAAAAGTAGAAGTTAATAGATCAGGAAATCTTGTAGTAAGAGACACATACAAACTTAGAACTAGAAAAAGAGGAGATGTAAGTGCAATTGAAACATTTAATGCTTTAGGAAGAGAAATATTATGTTTAGCTAATATGGATGAAGTTAGATTATATGATACTAAAAGTGGTAAAGAAAGTTCAGTTACATTTCAACAAACTAATTCTGGAGGAATAAATTTTGTATCTGTTATTTCCCCTCAACACAGAAATGATAATAGTTTAGGTATATTACCACACAAAGTAATGATGGATACAGCACCAGATCTTGAACAGATATTACTCATTAATCATGCAAAATATGGATTATTTGGATTCAGTGTGTATGAAATTGCTGTAGAAAAAGATATAAGAATTAATAGCGAAGATATTTCAAGAATGGTTAGTTCTGGTGGACATTGTTTAATTAAAGACAGAAAAAGATCATATAAATCAGATGGTAATAAATTATATTCTGCTAAAATTAAAGATAGAAATCTTACATTTGAAGAATTTGAGTTAGGATATAGAACAACACAAAACCCTTCAATGCCTGAGATTCCATTAATACCTTATGGCCCTGAGAATAAAGGATATTTATTTTTATCAAAAGTTGGTGGAATTCAATTAGATATACCTGAACTTGAAACAGATGGATTAGGTGAAAAAGTATCAGCAATAGAAGTTAAAGGTAATAAGGTATATATAGGAACAAATAAAGGTAAAGTAATTTTATGTAAAAATGAAGACGGAAAATCAAGTTATGAAGTTATTTATGACAATAAATCAGAAACACATATTTCTTGTTTGCAAGCTTTTGAATATGAAGGGAAAAATTGCGTAGCATTTCTTAACAAAAAAGTCACAACTGGATATGATGGTGGAGCAATAGAAGTTATTGTTGATGTAGATAATCAAGAAAAAGAAACAACAGAACTATTTGATGATTTAGGAGTTAATTGGTTTAGTATAGATGGAGATTATTTAATGTTAAATTATAATGGAAATTTTGCAATAAGAAATTTAAGTTATGATAGAAATGTAGTTATACAAAACAAAGATAGAGATTTTGGATTAACATTCCATACTGGAGATAATAGTATAATTAATATTAATTTAGGTACGATAATAAAAGAAATAAGTAATGGTGTAACTATTGGAAATTTAACTCATGTTACAAAACAAACAGAATAGATAAATAATAGATACAAAGGTGAAAAAATGAAATTAAGAACCAAATTAGATACAGAAAAAAACATACAATTTCAAGTTGATGATACTAGTAAATATGAATTAGGAAGAGGGCAAAGCGCAATAGTGTATTTAGCTACACAAATTGTTGGAGGAGATAAAGGTAGATTAGTTGCGATGAAAGTATTGAATCCTCAAGCAAGTAGTGGGAATACACCTAGTGGACAAAGTATAGAAGATGCATTCAGAGATGGTTTAGTTGGACAAGATGGAATTAAAGTTAGATTTGCTGGTAGTGATAATTTAGTAAAACCATTACATGTTTTAGCTATGGAAGGAGGGGGTATTTGTTCAATAACAGATTATTATTCAGGAAGAGATGTAGGATTATTGATAGATATAATGAATGACATAAAAGGGATTATGAGTTCTACAACACCAAAAACAAAGTTACAATATGATAGCAGTATTTCACCTTCAACTCCTGCTAATTTCAATCTAGAAAAATGGCAACCAATTGCATATACAATTGCAATTGCTATATTAAATGATCTTGTCTCAATACATGAAACAGGAAATGGTAGATCAGCACATAAAGATTTTAGACCATCAAATATAGTAATAGATGGGATTAATGTAGGAAATCAAAGCGATAAAGATAGAGCAACAATTGAAAGCATTTTAGATATTGATCCTTCTGTGTTAAGAATACTTGCTAATGATATTGATTTTAATGATCCTGCTAAATATTCAATGCCTTTACCAGGTCAAGGAATTACAAAAAAAGAATCATTTTTACGTTCATATGAAAATGAAAATCCAGATAAAAGAAGAAATCCTTTAAGGTCTAATGAAGATTATAGATTAAGAAGAGGCGCAACATGTTATATTGGATCAGGATTAACAGAAGATCAAGCATCAGATGTACACGCTACAGGCTTTATTATAATTGAATTATTGACAGGAATGCTTCCTGACACATTTAAAAATTATAGAGATGATAGAGAAATGAGTACTCAAGAAGCATTACGAAGTATAAAGGGTGATCAGTTAGAAAAAAATATTACAAAAATAATAGCTGAGATGACAACACCAAAAAAAACAGCAAGACAATATAGAGATGCATTGATTAAAGCATTAGATGATACAAATTTAAGAGTAATCACAGAAGAAAAAGTAAAAACTGATAAGGAAAAAGCATTAAGAAGAAATTTCCCTGTTGTAGTAAGGCCTTATCATGTATTCATGAAACAAGTAGAAGAATGGGAAACAGAACTTTCTGCATTAGAACATAGATTACCACAACCTAACGACCTCTACAATGGGTTATTATCTTTAGAATTATATAAAAGAGAAATAGAGTTAGAAGATAGTGCTAGTGGAAAATTAGGATTAAATAGATTAGGAATAACAAGACCAAAAGAAGTAGAGGATCATAAAAAGACATTGGAAACAGCAGTTAGTAAATCATATGGATTCCTTAGAAAAGAGCCAATCAGTTTTACTCCTCAAGAAGATATAAATCAATTATATGATAGTTGTTGGGGAGATGAAACAGCAGACAAAGAAGGAATAACACAAAGATTTGAAAGTATTATGGTTAAATATAATGCTGTTTCAAGAAAATATACATTATTGATTGATAAGATGGATGAAGTTGTAGCTTCTTCACAAAGTGCTGCAGAAGAAATCGCAAGAGGATATGAACAGATTCAAGGTAATGCAACTGAAATTAGAAGCAAGATGAAAGAACACCAAGGATATATTACACAAAGACTTGCTCAACTAAAAAAAACAACAGAATAAAATAGAAATTTAAAGATAGGTAAATAAGATGGGGAAAAGATTGGTAATTGGAGCATGGGAAAGGTGGGTGGAAGATCCTACAAAGATAATTGAATTAGAGAAAATAATAAAAGAAGAACCTGATAATTTAAATGCACATTTATTGTTAGGAAGACATTATGTAGGGCTTGTTAATCAAAGTTTAGAAGGTGCATTAGAAAGCAAACATGAGAATGACACAGTAGAAGCAAGTCAAGAATCTAATACAACAGCAAGTCAAGAAGCTAGCATAAAATTAAGCCAAGAGACAAAAGATTATGCAAAGAAAGCACTTGATAACTTTATAATTGCTGAAAAATCATTAAATAGTGCATCAAGACCTAATGTAGACGAAAAACTAGAAAAAGCTATTGCAACATCAGAAGAAATTTTGTCAACAATATCCTATCTTTATAGACTTACAGGAGAATATAGAACTGCATTACCATTTATGGAAAAATTATATGCAGGATGCAGAAGAGATAATGAAACAATTAATCTAATTGTTGATACAGTTGCAAGAGATTTAAAAAAAGCAGTTGATGTATCTGATTCAAACACATATTGGATTTCAAGATATTATGAAGTAAATATGAAATGTGCTGAATATTTTGAACACATAAATAAAAGAGCTGCAGTTGTATATGTTGAAAAAACATTAGATTTCTTAGAAGCATCAAAAACAGAATTTGATAGAAAAACAAAAACCGCAGATAAAGAGAAGGAACAATATTTGAAAACAATCGCGAGATTTGATGTATGGATAACAAAAGCTGCAGAGATGTATAGAAGAATGGTATTTAGTTTTAATGATGAAGTTGTTATAATGTTAAGGAAAAATGAAAATTTAGAAGAATATGATCCAAAAGATAGAACTTCAGATATTCCATTAAAAAAGATTGAAATCCCAGATGTCTTAACAGATAAATTAGAAAGAATTAAAAAATATTCTGAAGGTAATGACCATGAAACAATGTTAAGAATATTAAATCTCAGATATATGAAAGGAGAATACGGAACTGTTCAAGAACTTGCAAATGAAGCATTGCAAGATAATACTCTTGCACCAAATATTGCTGCAAAGGTTGAATTCATAAAGATGGTGTCATATTTTGCTGATGACAAAATTGATTCTGCAGTAAATTGTGCAGATCATTTCCAGAGATTAGGTGCTTTAAACAATGCAGAACAATTGTTTGTAAAAGGGATTAAAGCATTAGGATATATGAATATTGGAAAAGTTACAAAAGCAAGATGGGAGTTATTAGGAACACCTTGGTTAAAAAGAAGTTATAGACCAGAAATGAGAGAATATAGAAGATTAAGAAACATGCTTTATAGAAGAGGCAAATAGTGTACTCACAAAATGCACATATGATATTATTAAAAATATTAACTTATTAAAAAATGATATTAAAATTATGTTGATATAAGAAAATAATGGGGGATAAAAATGGCAAAACTTGAAGATTTAATTTTATGTTGTGTTCATTCAAAAGGAACTGACAGTACAAAAGGAGTAGTAATTATACCTTATCATAGAGTTCATGAATATATGGTCCAATTAAAAAAGGGAGATAAAAAACCAGCTGATATAAATATTTTTGATGAAGGTGCACCTACAAATTTTAGATCACCATTATCTATTGCACAAATAACAAGAGAACATTATTTTGCAACATCAAGAGTAGGGGTACATGCCATAAAAAGACATGGTGATAATAGACATAGACAAGTTTTTAATTTTTTAGATACAAATGAAATCTTTCGATTGGTTGGAAAAGTAAGCACTCCAGAAACAAAGGATGAACTTAAGTCAGTATTTTCTGAATTTGGAGATGCATATGGAGCAAAAGTAAAATCAAATTATTCATTCATGACTAAAGTTAGTGATGGAATATTTCTATTATCAATATATGTTGAGAACAGATTAGGAGAAGAACATAGGACAGAAACAACTTATTCTGGACTTGCAACATTTTTATGCAAGTTTAAAGAAGGTCTTGATATAAGCGAATTATTTACAGAAGGTGCAAGTTTGAATGAAATTTTCGAGATATCACATCTTAGGTATAAACCAACAAGAGACACAAGAATAATTATAACAAATCAAAAAAAATATCTTGCAATTCCAGAGACATGTAAATTAACAGTCTATAAGTGCGATGAGAGAAAAGACATAGTAAATTTTCAAGAACCAATATATATATTTAATTTTGGATTAGATAAAAAAAGAGAAGAAATAATTGATTACGATGTAAAAGATAATATCGCTGCAGCAGTACTTTTACATAAAGGTAAAAACAACCAATTATCATATTCAATTGAAATTAAAAATGAAAGTGGTTCAAGATCATATAGATTGACTCAAGATAACCCTAATTCCATACTTGAAAGACCAAGATCTATAAAATTAATAAGACATAAAAATGAAGAAGGCGAAGAAAGATTATATTGCCTAGTTGGTTGTTATAGAGGAGCTGTTTACACAATAGATTGTGGAACAGATCTTGAAGAAGCAGCAGTAACAAATATAAATGGATTTTTAACATTGGATAAAAGAATAAGAAGTTCTGGTAATTCTGAAAAACATAGTGTAAAACAAATTACACAAGGAAAAGATGGAGATGTTGTATTATGTTGCTCAGATTTATTGTTCAAAGTATCACCAAGATATTTCATTGAAAATAGTGTAGGCACATATGAAGATGGAGATAGAATTGATAATTATATTGTGAGAACACAACTAGCACATAGATGTGTAAAAATGTTAATAGATTGTAATCAATAGGAAAAAAGAAGTAAGATGAAAGAAAGAAGAGGACAAAAAGATAGGTAAGATGAAAGAAGAGAGATAAAAAAAGAGAAAGAAAGACAAAACAAATCAAAAAAAAGAGATATAAGAAGAGAAAAGGAAGACAAAGATGAAAATACATGTTAAAAAATTACCTCACCCAGAAAAGAATCATGATTATGTATATGCAAATATAATCAGACCAGAATTAGGTATAGTTACATTAGCTGATGGGATGGGAGGAAAAGGTCAAACCAATGCTGCGCATGCAAGCAAAACAGTATGTAAACAAGTAGTTGATGGTTTAAGCAATATAATTGAAAAGATAAGGGATAAACAAGAATTAAGTATGGAAGAAAGAAGAAATGAAATAAGAAGAGATCTTGTAGATCTTATAGTTGAAATCAATAATCAATCTTTGACTGGTAGACCTAAAATTAGAGATGGAGTTAATACTGTTGGTGAAACTACATTTCAAGCTGGTATAATTGATCTAGAAAATAAAACAATTCAAGTTGAGAATATTGGAGATTCTAGCATATTTTTAGTTTATACAGATAGAACATTTGATTACCTAACACCAAGACCAGATGCTAATATCAAACCAGGATCAAGACCTAATAAACGTCTTGGAGTGTATGCTCATATAGGTGATGAATTTAATGGTTCAAATGTTAAAAGAGATCTTAGTTATTATAGAATTAGTTTTGATGGACAGGTAGAGATTTATTCAAGAGAAAATGAATATATGGGAAGAGCTGATGAATATAATAGAACTATCAACAAACAATTAGCAAGGATTGTATTTGCAACAGATGGTGTAACAAACACATTGAAACATGACGAATTGGAAGCAATAATTGCAGGTGCACCAATTGATGAGAACTATGATCTATATCTTCTAACACAACTATCAGTTGCTGCTCGTTATCCTTATAGAAAAATACTTGATAGATTAGATGATGTAAAAGCAAGAAAGATTTTAACAGAACTATTATGGGAGGATGAAGAAAGATTATCAAGAAAAGAACAGTTAGAAGGAGATTTGATTAGAAGAATTGTAGATACAGGCATAGACCATAAAAGATTTAGAAGTATTGATGAACTAAAAGGAGTAATTTATGAAATTGCAGATACAGAAACAGGAAGAGAAGTCAGGAGATATTTAGGTGAAAGATTAAGTCATATAGACGATACAACAATAGTTTCTGTAGATGTATCTGATCAAACATTAAGAGAGATATATTGTATGCCTGAAAAAGAACAGGTTGATGAGAGAATTGCAGGAATGATCAGTTATGGACCTTATACCAGACAATTACCCAAAGATGCAAAACCAATACCAACTATTTCAGACATAGGAGTTGGTGAAGAACCAATATTTCCAGGAGATGACATACATGAACCTGATTCATTTCCAGATGATCCTACTGACCCATCTCTAGATATGGAAATAATAGTAAGTGAAAATGTAGGAGAAGAAAAAACACCAGGTATTATAGGAAAACAAATAGCAACAACAGAAGTTCCTTATGTAGGACAAGAATTAGAAGATGGAACTGATGATGTTGATAACTTTAAACAATGGTTTGATGAATACGAACAAACAAAAGCTAACCTTGCAAATGCATTAAGTACAATTGCTGAACAGACTGGAAGATTAACAGAATTAGAATTAATAATTGCATCTGAACAAAAAGAAAGAGCAACACTTAGTGTAGATTTAGAAGAACTAAGAAGGATAAACAGAGAATATGAAGACAATTTAGGTAAAACAACAGTTGAATTAGATGAAGCAAGAGTAGCACTTCAAGCAAAATATGGAGAACTTGAAAAAGTAAGAGAAGAATTAGCAACAAAAACACAGAATATTGAAACAAAAACACAAGAATTAGAAGAAGTTAATAGAAGATTAGAAAGTGCCACAGAAGATGTAGATGGATTAAGAGCAAGTTTAGAAGGAATAACTACACAATATGAAACATCTATTACAGAATTAAATTCTGAACATGACACAGTAATTGCTAGAATTAGAGAAGAACACAATACAATAATCAGAACATATGAAAAAAGAATAGCTAATTATGAAAAAAAAGTTAAAGAATACGAAACAGCATCTACTGAACAAGAGACATTAATTTCTAAATTAAATACTACTATTACCAATTATGAAACAAGAATAGCTGAACAACAAACAACTATGATTGAATATGAAGCAACAATTGGAAGATTAAGAGAATCAAATGAAACAATAACTGCAAGAGTTAATGAATTAGAATCATTATATTCTGAAGCTAGTAGAAAACAATCTGAAGCAGTTGCAAGAATTGAAGAATTATTAAATGGTTCTGATGCATATAAAGATTATATTTCTCCTGAAGAATATGGAAAAGCATTAGCTGATAAAGATGCTAAACATGCAAATGCATTAGAAGCAATAACTAGTCAACATACAACAGCATTAGAAGCAAAAGAAAAAGAAGTTAAAGCAAGATATACTGGATATTTATCAAATGAAGATCATCTAAAAATAGTAAGAGAAGCACAAGAAGCAATTGAAACAAGATATGCAGGACAACAAGAAGAATTAGAAAGATTAAGAAAGTTAGATGAATTAAAAGGTACAAGAGTTAGTGAATTAGAATTAAAGTTAGGAGAATTAACAGAAAATTATGATCAAAGATTAGGAGAAATTGAACAATTAGATTGTCAAATAACAGAATTAACTAGATCTAGAGAAGAAAACAGTGAGATAATAGGTTCATTAAGATCAGAGTTTGAGGAAAAAGCAGATGAACTTACACAAATTTCAGAAAGATATTCAACAACAAGTACAGAGCTTGAAGAACTTAAAACACAATATGCAGAAGGGTCAACAGCATTAGATGAAGCAAATGTAAAAATTGTACAATATGAAAGAGAATTAGAAGAACTTGGAAGTTTAAGAGGAAAAATAACCACATATCAGGGCATAGAAGAAAGACTTGAACATGCAAAAGCAGCTAAAACAGCAGTAGATGGTATGCTTGAATCAGCACAAAGACTTGTAGAAGAAAGATTAGAATATTCTAGAGGATTAGAAGCACAATTAGAAGAAGTAAGAACAGAAAAAACAGAAACTGAAAGATTATTAGAAGAAGCTATAGAAAAAGTAGCTGATTATGATGATTTACATACAAGATTAACAGAGGCTGAAAGAGCAGTTCAAGATTATGAAGCAAGAATTACAGAATTAAAAGAATCATATGAGGCAACAATTAAAAATTTACAAACAAGAATAACAGCTGTTGAACAAGAAAGAGATGATAGAGTTCCTCAAGATAAATATAATGCAGATATTGCTACTGCAAGAAAAGAAGCAGAAGAAGCAGGAAGATTAACAGCTCAGACAGAAGCTGATGAAAGATATAAAGGATATGTTGCACCAGATCTCGTAGCTAGAAGAGAAGAACAAGCAAGAGAATTAGGAGCAATAACTGGAAGAGATGAAATGAGAAGAACCTTTAAAGATTATGTTGCACCAAATCTTGTTGTTAGAAGAGAAAAAAACGCAAGAGATGATGGACAAGCAGTTGGAAGAATAGAAGGATTAAGAGAAGGTGAAGAAGAAAAAAGAACACTTGAAGCAGAAAACAGAAGATTAACAAAACTTCTAGATGAGAAAGTAACAGAACTAGCTGTTGATATGAAAACAGTAGAGTCAATCAGAGAAAGTTTATACAATATGCAAATTAGAATTAATAATCATACAAGTGATATATTTGGAGCAACACAAATATATTATTCTAGATCTGAAATAAAAGATAATCCAAAGAATACAAGAAGTAATGCAAAGATTATTGATGAAGAAGGTAGAGTTAATGAAAAAGAAATGGGCGTTACATATAAAAAATCAGAATATCATCCTGAAAGAGGAACCACCCACGTCTTTAATGTGAGGGGCAACCTTTACAGAATACATGAAAAAGGTAAAAAACAAGGTCAAGCAAAAGGAGATGCAAAAAGTATTGACATGGATTGTTATGTAAGAGAAGTTCATGATGAAGCAACAGGACAAACAAGATATGAGATTGATACAAAATCATTAGAGATCTCAGCAGAAGCAAAACATGATATTCTTTATTCAATGACAAGAATATTAAATATTTCAGATAACGATGTTGACAGCACATATGCTAAAAAAGAAAAAGTAAAGTCTGCTAAAAGACTGACTGACTTACCTTCAACAGAGATGAAACAAGAGCAACATCCAGATGGAATTGCAACAGTTATACAAGGTGAGATGTACCATACTAAGAATGGTAGGTTTAACAATGGTAAACCAACAGGTCCTGCATCTGAAATCACAATAATGTATCAACCTGTTACAAGATAAAAGTATTAACATTATTGATTACAAAATTTGAATCAACCATAAGATCAAGAAAAATGAAACTATACACACTAAACAGACCAGCACAAGGAAAGAATGAGGACAATTTCTTAGCTAGAAAAATAGATGATAACCTAGCATTAGCAGTTGTTGCAGATGGACTAAGTGATAATAATGGTGCAGTTGCAAGTCAATGTGTTATATCAAGAGTAGGTTTGCCTTTAGAGAAAAGACTTCAGACAGAAAGAATAGTTGATATTAAAAGATTTATGGAAGAGACAATATTTCATGTAAACAGGAACTATCTTACAACTATGGATAGGAAAGATCCAAGTAAAAGTGAAAAAGGAGAAACAACATTAGACATAGTGGTTGCTGATCTAAAAGATAAAATGCTCCATATCGAAAGTATAGGTGATTCAACTGTTATGCTCATCTATGAAAATGGAGAAGTTGAATATATAACTCCAAAACCAATTGATGAATCAAACCACAAACAAAAGCCATCAAGACGTTTAGGTAATGGTCCAGATATGAGTGATAGCTTGGAAAGTTCAAAACTAATAAATGATCTAACATACAAACAAGTTTCATTAGCTGATCCAAATAAAAGGATTGCTTATGTTGCTCTCATGAGTGATGGCATTACAAATGCATTATTAAATCTTGAATTAGAAAATTTAATTAGAAACCATAAAATAGGGATAGAAAGTCCTCAAGTTCTTCTTGACAATATAGCAAAAGCAATTTATTCTCCAAAAGCAAAAATTTACAATTTAATTGCTAGAAATAAAATTAAAAATAATAATTGGGAAGAAGTTATTAAAATTTATAGAGATCAATTATTAAGTCAAGGAGTAGAACATGAAAGATTAGAAGATATTGACTCATTCAAACAAGTTTTTGATGACTTAAAAGATACTAAAATAGGAAGAGAAATGATTAGAACATTAGCTATAAAAGAAAAAGTAATTGATGATTCAACTTTAGTGTTGATAGATATTCTAGACAAATATTCACAATATCCAGTTATATTAAATTCAAGAATAGGAGAACTCGAAGGAATTGTTGCACAGCAAAATTTAGATGCAGAACAAGAAAAATTAGAATTTACAAGACTTGCAGAAGAAACTGGAGAAGCACATGCAACAACAATTGCAAGTATGGAAGAAGCATTTGATGGTGAAAGAAGAGAATATGAAGAAAGGATTACAGACATTGAAACAACAAATGCAACAACAATTGCAGGATTAGAAGCAACTCTTCAAAAAGAAAGAGCAAAATATGATACTGCATTGGAAAAGATTACAAAATTAGAAGATGAAACTGAAAAACTTAATGGTATAATAGACGCATCTGAAATAGCACATACAAAAACGCGCAATGATTACAAAACAAGAGTTGTTAGTTTTGTTAGTAAAGTGTATAAAACAATTGGTGAGAAATTACCAACAGATATTGCAGATTATGAACTTGAAGCACTATATGCATTAGCACTTGAAAGAGTTAATGAATTAAATTCACAGAATCAAGATGGTGAAACACGTTTAAGTCGTTTTTTAGGATTAATTGGAATTGGAGGAGATAAAAAAAGAAAAAAAGAATTAAAAGAATTATTAGATAGTCTTCCTCAATTTGAACAAGAGCTTGAAAGATTAAGAACAATAGAAGGAAGATATAAAATATTAAAAGACAATATTTTTAGAATTAAAGAAGTTATAGAAGGTACTAAAGATAAAAACTTAAAGATTTATGATCCAAGAGTTGGAAATGATCCCGAACAAGAAGAGCATGTATATGTTTCTAATCTAATACAATCAATGGGTACTAGCTATCAGACACTAAACAGAATGATTGGTTCATTAGAAGAACAAGTTGAAACCTTGAGAGGAGAAGTAAAGAATTTAGAAGATACGTTGGTTTCACCAGTTGTAGTAGATGCAAGAGTAAATGATGCAAAAAGAGTAGCATATAATAATGGAGAAGCAGATGGCAAGAGAATAGGATATGCAGATGGTAAAAAAGACGGAAGAAATTTGGGAATACAAGAAGGCATAGCTGTACAAAAAGTTGGTCTTGGAGATAGATTTGATAATTTAGTAACACGAGAAGAACTTGCAACTGCAGTTAAAGCTGCAGAAGAAAAAGGAAGAAGATTAGAAAGAGAAGAAATAGAGAGAGAAGCTATAAATCAAAAAGGATTAGGAGAAGGTGTTGGAACTGATAAAGAGTTAGAAGTTATTGTTGAAATTGATTCACTTGCAGATGTAGATCAAAGTCTTTTACCAATAATTGACACAACACCAAGAAGAGGGACAGGAGATAAATTAAAAGACGATGCAGTACCTTATGAATCAAGTTTAGTAAATAAAGGAGCTGCTTCTGTTACACCACCACCATTAAATAGAACTCAACAATTAAATGGAATTGATCTAGCTGATACAAGAGCTAATGAAGAAAGAGTTGTTGGAAATGGAGATGAACAAGCAAGTCCTGAAATAATAGATAGTAAAAGAAGCCCTGGAACAATAGATGATGTAACAACAAATACCCAAGAATTAGAAAAAAATAATATAGATTATGAAAGAGAAAGAAAAAGATATGAGTTAGGACTTGCTCATGAATTAGATGATGTTGTTAATAATATAATAGAAAGAGACAATAAAAGAGTTAAAAAATTAGACCCAGTATCTGCAATAGAGTTAGTAATTAGTTCACATTTAATATATCTTGCAAGTAATAAAGATGAATTATTACAAAGAACAGATGATAATGGAAAAAAGATTGAAGAAGATATTAGGTTATATAAACTATTTTTTGGAATAAATACTCTTGAGAACAGAAAAACAGGAGATAAAAAAGGAAATAGAAAAATTAGTGAAAAACAAGTAGAAATATGTATGGCTTACATAAAAGAAGTAGCAACTAAAAGTGAGTATAGGATAAGACAAGCTTATATTGATATAAAAAGTTTTATGGACTATAATCAGAAACAAGGTAAAAAGGAAGCAGATTATGTATCCTGTATAGATGATATAGCTAGATTAGTTAAAGAGTATCGTATTTTATTCACAGGAAAAAGAACAAAAGATCAAGTTAAAGATATAGATTTAAGTAAAATAATTATAGAAGAGCAAGAAGAGATTATTCCAGGAGATATGTTAGGTGACCAACAAAATAATAAAAGAGATAGTCAACCATATGATAGAGGAAGTAGTACTCTAGATGATGACACAGGAGATGATTTTTTTGCTGGAGAAAATTCAACTGTGGCACCTCCTGTTCCAAATTATGAACAAAGTCAAGTATATGATAAAGGAAATATAGTAAAAAGATACATAAAAAGAAGCTGGCCTTATGCTGCTGCTGCAGTTCTAGTTTTAAGTGGTGTAGGTGCATCATGGTATGCAGGATTATTTGATGGGATTGGAGAAAAACAAGATGCTAAAAGAATCATTCTAAAATTAAATCAAGATGATAGATCTAGAAAAAATAAGACACATGAAAAAGACACAACTCGTAGAGATAGTAATGTGTCTGATGCATCACTTGAAGACATTACAGCAAGAAGTGCAGAAATAATAGCAAGTGCAGAAAAATTTATTGAGAAAACCACAGAAATGGTACAAGAAAGATATGATGCATATGTACAAAAAGCTGAAGAAGCAAAAAGAGAAGAACTAAAAAGAGCTGAAATAAAAAAAGAGACACCAAAATATGAAACACCTAAACTTGAAGAAAAACCTAAAGAAAAGCCTGAAGAAATAGCAACAGCAGCTAAAAAAGTTACAAGTGCTGCAGAAGATTTATATAAAAAACAAGAAGAACAAAAAGTCCAAGAAGAACAACCAACTTCACCAATCAAAGTAGCTGAAAAACCAGCACAACCAATTGTTACTGGACCAAACACAGGATTAGGTAGTAAAGTGGATGATGCAATGGCAACTGTTGAGGAAACAAGTAACAAAATTAGAACAGAAGCAGAAAAAGCTGCAGAAACCATTCCAAAACCTGCAAAAACAATTATATCAACAAGACCTATTATTGAAGGTGTAGATTATTCAGATTATACTGGTTCTCCTGGTTTTGACAAGGAAGTAAAATATACTAAGATATATCAGATACCTGGAATTATTCCAGAAAAAGATGTAAGAAGAAGTAAATCATTTGTTATTAAATCAGAATTATACAAACAACTAATTGAATCACAATCATTAGATGATATTGCAAGGTTCAGAATTCTTCATGCAATGGAAGTTATGAAAACAAGAGGATATAATATTGATTGTAATACAGAAGCATGTAGTATGAAATATGCAGGTGGAAAAACGAGTAGCATAGTTTCAGCATCAATAACATATTCTGGATTAGAACTAAAGGTTGAAGGAAGAGATATAGATCATAATCAATTAGGTAATCAAGGAATACCTACACTTGATCAATTAAACATGATGATGATTGCAGATTACTTTGCCACATTAGGATTTAAATTAAAAATAGAAGAAGAAAAAGGTAAAAAAATATATATTGCAGAAAGAAATAATTCATACAGTGGTAATGGATTAGTAAGAATAACTTATAATCAAGAAACCCAAAATATTGAATTATTTGGACAAATAATACAAAACCATCACCCATACAAATTAACTGAAGAAGATCGTACAAAAAAACAAGAGGAGATAGATTCTGAAATAAAAAAACCTGAAGAAGAGCGAGACAATGACCTTATAAAAAGATTAACAAAGGAAAAAAAGGCAACAGAAAATATAGTATATTATTCATTAGTTTTTAATGGAGAAATTTTAGGAGTTGAAGGTGGATTATGGGGTATGCAAACTTCATTATATAATGATTTATGGAATTGTAATGTGTTATCTGAAATGACATCTGATTCTTTGACAGGACCAAATGGTTATCATGTTAGATGTGGAACTAAAATTATGATAGAAACCAAAAATTTAATCACACATATAAGATGGGATTATTCATTCCCAGACAAGAAAATGAGTGAAACATGTACTGATTATAGTAATGCGTTAGGTGGAAACCTAGAAAAAGGAGTACAAACAATTATGATGATAAAGAATTCATATGGAGGATAAAAAAATGTCAGGCAATGATGAATGGACAATTAAAATGAAGTTAGAAACAGGAAAAGAAGTTATCAAAATAAAGAAAACTTCAATAAGAAATAAGGGTAACAAAAGAGTTAGCTCAGTCCATGAAGAGATTACTGAACCTGATGGAATAGGGGATAGAAAATATAGAGTAATGAAGTTTGCAAATGGAAACTGTAATGATTTATTAGAAAGTGAAGAACTAGTTGAATATCTATTAAGACTTGAAGGATTAGTTGGGAAAGAACTTAATAAAGATAAATCAAGTCCGAGAGATGATGATCCAACTCAAAAGATAAGAACAGTTTATTTATTTAGAGATGATATTACAAGATTAGTTAAAACTCATAGTGTTAAACCAGGATTGAGTCCAAAACAAGTTATAAGTGGTAGACAACAAAGAATAAAGGCAGTAATACCAGTCATAGCTACACATAATTATCAATTTATGATGGATAATTACAGAAATATCGATACACAAGGTGTAAGAGCATGTTCTCTAGAAAATTTGATGAATGGTAAAGAAGAGACAAGAAGTAAAGAAGATAAAGGTGTAAAAAACCTTAGCAAGGATGCTGAAGAAAGACCTTATCTAAAAGTAAATAGAACATTACCATTAGCACAAGCATTAACTATTTTCTACCTTGCAGCAAGAAAAGATCAAATATATCAAAAATATGGATTTTTACACCAGGATATAACTCCAGATAATGTTTCAGTTTATTGTAAAGAAGAATCAGTCCAAGAGAAAAAAGGAACACAAAGATCATTTAGTACTAAATTAAGCATTGTTGACGTAGATATGATTGATAAGGCTATGACAAGACAAGAAGGCAAACCATTGAAAGCATTAATCACAGGTGTTGTTCCTGTTGTAGCAAAAGAAGTTGAAGGTTATTATGGAGACGAAGGAGAAGATTCAACTGCACCATTTAGAGGAATAGAAAGTGCACCCATAGAGATATTATTAGGTGACCAATATGGAAATCAAGAGACACTAGCACAAGCAACACATAATATTTACCAAGTTTCAAATTTATTAGTAAGAATGGTTACAGGACACCATGCAACATTTTTATCAGGAGATTTTGTTAGAACCGAGATTCATAGATATCAATTATTTGATGGTAGAATTAATAAAATAATTGATAAAGATGAAAAGGCAAAAAAACGAATAGAGCTTGAGGGTTTAAAAGAAAAAATAAGTGATAGTGTTAAATTAATGATTGATAATTATAGAAGTTACTTATCTAAAGAAGAATTAGCTACACTTAATGAAGAAATAGAACCGGAAAATTTCAATAAGATATCTCAATTAATTACTGAAATAAAGGAGAAAAAGTACAGATCAGTTTTAGAAGATATGTTGAGGAAAAAATTATCTACTGACAATGAAGAAATAACACCTGAAATATTTGAACAGATTGTAGAGGTAATGAATAAAGGAACAGATGAATTCCCTAGAAGATACAAAACATATGATGAAGTTATAACAGCAATAAATGCAGTTGAAAAAGATGGAAAATTAAGATCATATAGTTTAGAAGGAAGATTATATGATATATTTCAAAAAGGTAGAGCAAGATCAATGTTATCATTCCAAGAACCTGATGTTACGGATCCTAATTATTTGGTAGATAGAACAAAGATACAACAAGTTGTTGATTCAACAGTTAGCCTACTTCCAAGTTCAAGAACACCAGCAAGATCAGATGCTGTTTTATTTAATTATGGGGTTACAACACCAAAAGATAAATCAAAAAAATATAAAAGAGGAATTATTGGAACAGGTATTGGAATAGGACTTGCCTTAATAGGTGCAGGAATATTTGCATTAGGTGGAATGGTTTCTGATCAATTATTCCCACCAACAGACTATAATAAAGCTAATTCTAGTAGAGCTAGCATTGTATCTCCAGCACCAGAAGAAACAATTGTTACACCTTATAATGAAAAATGTGCTACTAGTGAAGATGATATAAAAGGTTATTCATCTGATGTAATAACACCAGATGTTAAGAGTTATGAAACAGATGTAATAACACCTGATGTTAGAAGTTATGAAACAGATTCTGAACAAGGAGAAGGTGTTATAGCAATTGCTAAAAAAGAAGTATCAAGTAAAGATAAATCAGATGAAACAAGTATACCAACTCATAAAACAGAAACACCTAAACCTACAGAAACACCAAACACAGGTAAGAATACAGAAAATAGTGATTTTGGTACTTTAGAAACAATTCCAATCAATGTTAGTGTAGATAATACAACAGGTGATTTAGATGATAGGATGAGTAGTTTAGATGAAGATAAAAAAATAGAAGCAAACTTAAATAAAATTTTAGAAAAGAGTAATGATAATCCAATAATACCTCCAGTAATTGATAGTGGAACAATTGTAGATGGGAAAAAGCTTGCAGAAGCTTATAAAAAAGATACTGATGAAAAAACAACAACACCTGAACCAAAGAAAGAAAAGCCTCAAATTATAAAAGAATGTAAATTCAGATCAGGTTATAGTGTAGGAGAAGCACATGTATCTAGATCAATAAGTGTTAATATTGAAGATATTGTCACCAATTGTTCAGACAATGAAAGAAGTATAGTAAAAGTTTATGGAAATGAGAATATAGATGCAAGATACAATCCAAACTCTGGAACAATTACAATAACACCTAAAAAAAGAAATAATAAACCTTTCAAAGGAACAAGTTCATTCCAAGTATATATTGGAGAAATGAAAACAACATATCATGTTGAGTTTACTAATCAAAAACCAGAAGCAGTTAAAACAGGTGTTGTAGAAGTAAATGAAGACCAAAATAGATTAATTAGATGGAGTGAACTATTTAAAGATGCAGATAGTAGAAGTGAAGCATTGGTTTATGAATTGATTGAACAAAAAGGTGGTTCAACAAACTCAATTATTAAAGCTGTTGCAACAACAAAAGGTGTTTTAATAAAAACAACAAAACAAGATATGCATTCTGATATGGATGGTCCAGAATTAAAAGCATCTTCACTTGCTGAGATTGTATTAAGAGTAAATGATGAAAACTCATTTGTTTATAATACAATTAAAGTAGGAGTTATTCCAATCAATGACTGCCCAAGAGCAAATGACAGAATAGCTTATATTACCTATATACCAAAATCATCAAAAGGTAAGTTCTTGGTAAAAGATTTATTTACAGATCCTGAACAAAAAGATCAATTGATTATAACTACAACAACATCAGGTGTTATGATACCAGATGCAGAAAAAGTAGGTAGCTATTTTTATATTGTTCATGGTGGTGCAGATCTTAAAAAAGTAGTAAATGTAAAATTAGAAGCAAGTGATGGAATAAGAGGAAGATGCCAAATTGAAAGTGGTGATATAGTAGATGAATTTACAAATGACAATGTTGCTGTTGATGTTTATTTCCATCATTGGGAAGAATTAAAATTAGGCCACGGGTATGTTTTAATGGCTAGATTTTTGAATGGATACTTAAGTGGGAAAAAAGAATGTACAGGATATGCAAAAGATCTTAAAATTGCTAATGACATTAGTCATCATATAGGACAATTAGCATATTTAGCAAGCCAAGACAAAACAATAGGAGATTTATTTTTACAAGTTGCAGGCTTTTTAGATTATTCACAAGGTGGAAAATATATTTCTGGAAAATTTAATTTAGTCAGTACTCATGCTGAAAAACCAGCTGACCCTGAAAAACGTGTAATATTAGATGATTCACTTAGTGACAGGTCATCAATTGTAAAAGAAGTTAAAGGATATCTTAGAAGAGGACTTAGTTTTGGTCAGATGTTAAATGTTGGTAATAAATGTCTTGAAGTAAAGATACGGCATTAATAGATTTTTATTATTTAATTTAATATTTTCTTTTTAATTAGACATATAATAAAAAGAATTAATATTCTACATTTAAGATAAGCATAGGAACATGACTAACTCCATTAAATTCATCTTTACCTACAGAATAAATCAATTTAAGATCAAATCTTGTATGATTTAACTTCTCAAATTCTAGTCTTGATTTAAGACCAAAAGATAATGTATATGTTGCTTGCCTATCACTAGAAAAATCTTCTGGAACATTACCTGCCATTATATAAGGGACATAGTGACCATTTAATACTAATCCAAGTAAATGTGAAGAACCAACTTTTGAAAAATCAAAAAATGCTTCAAGATTTGCATTTAAATATAATTCTGTACTTGGAGTTGCTCCTGTATCATCAAAATTTGAAAGTATTGCACCAAACATAAGTTGATATTCAATATCATCAAATGGTTTTTTAAATGGACCATTACTCAGTTCATCTCCAAATAAGATTATACCAAGATCTAATCCAGACATTGAAGAACCTTCACCAAACGCAAAAGCATTATTAGTAAAACCTATTTTCCCTCCAATACCAAATTTAACTCTTCTTACAGTATCAGCAGTAAATTGCCAACCACCTACAAGACCTGCATCAAAAGCAAGAACACCATCTCTATATGATCCTGCCCCTGTAGACAAATAAGCACCTGCATACCATGTTTCATCATTAACATATCTTCCACTAAATTTAGCTGCTAAAGAAAGATTAGTTTCACCAAAACTAACACCAAACCCTGGAAAAACATTTGCAGGAACATTTCTAATACTAAATGGAACAGATGAACCAGTTGTTTTAGGCAATAAATAATTAGATCCTGTTTTAATATTAAACGCAACTTTTGAAGCCTTATACCTTCTTTTTCCACTATCATTTATATCAAATAAAAATGGTTCCAGAAGCCGATCATCTCCATATAATTTTGCCCTAGGGAATGTGTCTAGTACATTTCCTCTGCTATCAACTAGTTCAGCTCTTCTTTCATAACGCTGTTGTCCAAAGCCCCAGTACAAGGGATTAAATTTAAATTTAAATACTAAATCACTACCTGCTGTTTGTACTTCATCTTTTATCTTAGAAACTCTTCTTAGGTCTGTTACAATTCTAACATCAAGATCTTTTTGATCACATGCATTTACAAATATACTTTGCAATGATCCAGGAGTTGTATCTTCATCTGTACTTGAATCATTATTAGTAATTTTAGGTACACACTTTTCTTGTTTTTTATCTTTATAAGATTTTTTAGGTTCTGCTGCTGAAGCATTTTCAGCTGCACTTGCTTCTGTAACACCAATACTTGTTAAAGATAAATCATTTAAATTAATATCTAAAGAATAAATACCTAACCCAGCAAGACCAGCTAATGCTAACCTTGAAATTGTTCTTGCTTTTGGTTTTAGATATGAAACAGCAGATGAAGCAATTCTTGATACAAGGCCAGGCCTAAAACCATCATCATATGTTCGTAATTTCAATGATTCTGAAGAAATTTGCGCAGAACCCCCCTTAAAATTATCTGTTGCAGATATGCCAATTAGGTCGTCTAGCATTTTATATAAAGTAATTCCCTCCAATTTATATACTTTATGATTTGTTATCCCTCTTAAGTAAGTTATAAAATATAGGTTGTGAAATTCATAACCTACTAGAGGTGAATAATCAATTAAATCATTTTAATTTAATTCATTCATTTGATTAATTTAAATAAAAATATCTCCCATTATTGAACTAATGAATAAGTTGATAAAAATGTGGGGACATGAGCAGAGGTAGGATTATCCCTTGTAAAATGTCCAAAATGTCCAGCTGAATCATTTTTTAGATAATCAACAACACCTGATAAAAAAGTTTTATCTTCTGTACTTAATCTTTCAACCCTTGTGTTTAATCCAAAACTATCAATTGTTGCTGTTAAATCCTCAACTTGAACTGCTAATGCCATACCATCTTTATTTATTCTATTAAGTGTCAGATATAAAGCTTTTAATGAATCATTTTCAGGCATCCTTAAATCATGAAGTGCAACAGTTGAGATATGTTGTGAGGCACCATCAATAATTGAAGATTCATCCACATAAGTTGTTCTTATATTTGGATCTTCTGGTGAACCTCTTGTATAAATGCTTCCTGCTTCAATTTCTCGTCTAAGTTGATCAACATCATCTGATGGATGAGTTGGTATTGTAGTTTCATCACTAACACTTAAATCAATTGGTCTTAACATTCCAATCACTTGATCAACTGAACCCATTAATTGCGAATATAATATAGAATATGCATTAGCTTCAATCTGTACTAATTTCATACCTGACATTTTTTTATTTTGGTCAAGATAATTTTCATGAGTTTTTAATGCTTCTAATTTCTCAATTCCAACTTTTTCAGCCTCTTCCCTATTTGAAACTAAACTTTGAACATAATTAACAACTCCTCTCAATTTTGAAACTTCTTTTCCCAGATCACTTCTAAAAGAAAAATATTTATCAGGATCTTTCATAACTTGTCTCATCTCCCTATATAAACTATTTCTGCCAATTGTTAATCCTAAATCCAATACAGAATTCATTTGTTTTGCAGAAACTTGTACAGGGAAAAAAGACAGATAATTTTCAAGATTTGTTTTTTGAACTTCAATCATTGACTTTAATTCTAGCTCCAAACCTTCTGCTAAATCTCTTACATCAATTGCTGAAACAGCCCTAGAATATTCTCTCTCAATTAATTGCACAGAAAATGTTTCTAATTCGTGAACTGCTCTTCCATAAGTAATTATAAACTGATTTGCTTTATGTGTTTCTGCTGAGTTAGATAATGCAAGATCAATGCCACCTAAAATTATTGCATCATCAAACAAAAAATAGTTTTTAGCTAAACTATTAATTGAAGTTACTTGATTATATTTTTCAGCATTATCTGAAGTAGAAAATAATTTTCCAAGGGAAGTTGCGATAGTTTCATTTGCATCACCATATTGTAATCTAATATGATGAGCAATAATATCAACTGTTGAATCAATGAATGATTTTAAAGTTGCAGTCTTATCTTTAATCATCCCTAATGGTGTTGAATCATAAATTGAAAGTGCATCATAAACTGCGACATACGCTTTAAGATCATCTTGACATTCAACTAGCAATTCTCGACCTGCAAAAAGTTTATTTTGTGATGCTAATCTTGCTGCTTTTTTTGAAACTTCTGGTCTGTTATTCAAAAGTCCTTCAAGAGTCTGTTTATTTTCAATCCAAACACCTAATCCAACATCATTAAGTCTTGTTCTTCTATATCTATCTCCAACATTTGCATTAGTTTTCATTTGAATCACCTGGGTTTGTATTATTATTAATCACTGAATTATTAGCCAAGGGATCATCAGTCACTGAATCAGTCCCAGTAGTATTCCCTAAAAACACAGTTGTATTGAACAAACTAACTTGATTTCCAGATACAGGATTGTATACTGCAACTTGTTCATCTTTAACTTGCTTTCCTAACCATAATTCAGCTAACTTAGGATTTTCTGCTTCCATCTGTTCATAAGCATTTGCTAATCCAGCTACCCAATCATAAGATAAGTCAATGAAAGGTGAATCAATTGCTAAAGTATATGCAGGATTTTTTGCTCTTATATCTTCTTTCCTCTTTTCTAAACATTTACAGGTATACAATTCATCTAAGATTGCTTCAACAGTTTTAATATTAATTCTTGAATATCCATCAATTTGTCTTACTTTTTCATAAACATCATCAGCTGTAAAATAAACTTCACCTACATCACTGTATGTTTCTGATTGATCTTTTTGAACATGTTCATTTATTACTCTCATTATGTCGTCACCAAAAACAGGATAACCGACTAATGATTTGCACATTTGTTCAAAATAAACTTCCATAACATTATAAACATCTTGTAACTCAACATAAAGCTTCCCATCATGAATAATCCTATCTTTGTGTTGTAATAATGCAGAACCTGAAATCATTTTAAACAAACTTTTGGTATAACTATTTGATCTCATTGCTGATGATGGAATCATGTCACTTATTGATTCATAAAAAGGATTAACAATTGTAATTCCTTGTAAAGCTAATGCTTCTTCAATGTGTGATTTTAAGGTAGATTCTTCTTCTTCTGCTAAAATTCTAGATTTATCACCTAGACCACTCATTTTTCTTGCTACAACTTTAATTATATCTTTTCTATGTTCATCACTTGTATCAGTCATTAATTCTACAAACCTTCTTCTCATCTCTTCATTAATCTCTAAATAACTTTCAATTGCATCTGCAGTTACAAATGATTTGTTTGCTTTTAACACTAAATGATCAATCTTTCTTTCTCCTGTTGCTGGATCATTCCCATTACCCATAGCTCTTTTAGTATAATCTCTACCTTCACCTAGACATAATATCATTTTGTAATGATCATTTTCACTTCCACCACTAAGATAATTTTTTGCTTCTAAGATATAACCTATTTTTGCCCTATTCATCTCTTCAAAATTTCTTACTTCTGCTGCATTTGTACTAGAAATCATTCTATATATTTGGTCTTCAGGAAATAAACTTAAACATGCATCAAGTATTACTGTTTTCCCAGAACCACTTGGACTAATAAACATAATATTAACTCCACCTAAGACACCATATAATACAGACAATATATTCTTTTCTTCTCCACCAACTGATAAATCTTTCATATGATCAAGAACATATCTTGTTGGTTTAGTATGTATTGCTTTTTGTATTTGATCGTGTTGAAGTCCAGATATTCGTGCATCTAAATCTTGAGAAGCAGATGGTCTTTGTTGATGAATAGCTACATTAACTACAGGAATTGTATCAATTGGAATTGAATCTAATCCATCAGATAAATCTTCATCTCCGTCTACAACAGTCATTCTATCCAAATCTTTTTGAACATCCCTAGTAAGAGCAATAACATTACTTGGTCTTCCAGATTTTCTAGATGTTTGAGGAACTTCTGCTTTTCTCTCTTCTATTCTACCTCTACTATCACGAAAATCCCTAATAGTATTATAATTACCTTTTAACATATCATAAAATGCAAGATGTTGACTCCAAGCTTCTTCTCTTCTTAATGCTTGATCAACTTCCCCCATATCAACTTCATCATTTGCTCCAGAAGATATAGCATCACATAGATTACTTAAAACTCCTCTTTCATACAAAAACTTTTGAAATAATTTTTTGTGTAATGCTCTGTTCATTTTTGCCTCATTTATCAAATTCTAAATTTATATCATCTTAGTTTTATACTTGTTGAATGATCTTGTTGAGTGATCTAGTTTAATAATCAAATTTTACCTAGTTCTTGTTCTAGTCCTTGTTGCATTTCCTGTAATATCACTTGCTTTTGCTTTTTCCCAATTAAATTGATGCTTTGCAAACTCTGCAACAAGATGTTCTGTTGTAACAAGTTCACCTGGAGAAGCAATTTCAAGTTCAATTGCAGTTCTGTGATATATTTTATCAATCTCTCGTCCTGATTTAAATATTTCATCTTTTTTTGAAAATTGAAGTAATGCTCCAATATCAATTTCTCCAAAAACATTTCCTTCTAATGAAATATCATCTATTTTTCTCATAACTGAAGCATGTATTGCAGCTTCTCCTTCAGGAGTGTCTGGATAACCCATATATAATTCAACCATTCTGCTTCTTACAGCAGAATCAATAATCTGTGGTTTGTTAGTAGCACCAATAGTAATAATAGGTGCAAAAAGGTATTGAAGCATACAACTATTCAAAGTTGCAACCATCATATCACTTTGACTATTATCTCCACCACTTCCACGTTGTCTTGCTAAATAATCAAATTCATCCAAAAATAAAATCCCACCTGTAAATTTTTTATCTTTCATTTCCTGATAAAATGCTTTGTATAGATTTTCAATATTTATTGCACTTCCACTAAAATAAGTGCTTGATAATTCAGAACCTTTTTTTGCTCTGAAAAATATTCCTGCTTGTTCTGCTATTCCCTCTACCAATGTTGTTTTCCCAGTTCCAGGAGGCCCTAATAGCAGATAATTATTAAATAGCTTTTCTCTGTCAAATTTTCTACAAAATCGTTCAATATTTTTCATAATATGTACAATCTTTGCAAATTCATGTTTAACATCTTCATGACCATGAATATAATTATGTTCACTAATTCTTTTTGTTTGTCTTCTTGCCTGAAAAAGCTCATCTCCTAAATCAATATCCGCATAAGAGGATGATGTAGATGAAGAGGATGATGCGGCTTTTCGTTTATGTTGTTCAAAATCAATAACATAAGTTACATCATTAACAGTTGCAGATGTTGTTTCAGTTTTATCATATAATCCACGATGTGATTTTGCAATAGTTTCTAATGAACTTTTCATATTCCAATAAAAGAATGATGCTGTAAAGTTTTCTGTATCTCTATTACTCCTATGTTCCATTCTACTAACATAAGCTTTTATGATATTATCTACAGTTGTTGTATATGGTTGTTCAAAATCAATGTTTATATTTTGAAATCCACCATTTGGTTTTGATTCAGGTGCATTTAATGTTTTTTCTCCAACTTTAGCTCCAAGATAAGTTCCTAATAACAAAGCATCTGCATCACCTAGATCAGATCTATACTTTTGAAAAACAGCTTCTTGAGCAGTAAAAAAAGAAGTTAAAGCATCATACACTTTATTAGGAGAAACATCATAACCAAAACCAACAGTTCTCCTTTCAAGATCATATCCTTTGTGTCCTATTCTTTCTGAAACTCCAAGCTGTGCCCTTTTGTATTCTCTTGCAGTTATTGAAATATCACTTACCATTATTGCACCTCATGAAATATTATTAATTATAAATTTGATTTGAAGTATATCATAAATTTAATTTAAATTAATTTGATGATTAATTTAATGATGATGATTAGATTAATTATTGTTTTAACATTAAATAAATCAAATTAAAAAATAAAATAAAAAATAAAAAAACATTACAAATGATTATACTTCATAATTTGCAACTTTCTTCATTTCTTCAAACAAGTCTTGTTCATGTTTTTTGAATTCAGCATTTGCTTGAGTTGCCATTGCAGGGACTTCCAAAGGAGTACTTGGTTGTGCAGTAGCACTTCCAGTCATTGCACCTAAAACTCCTCTTTTTGCAATTTCAATTCCATTTACTTTTTCTGTAATGCCTTTGTACTGACCCAAAGCTTGATCAGCCTCAACTTCAAGAACTGCTGAACCTGCAATAATCTGTTGAGCTTCACTTGAACCAAGTCTTTGTTGGCTGTGATAAGCTCTATCCAGCATCTGCATTTTGGTATACAATCCTTCTTGTTTAGCTTCAATCTCACCAATTTCCCTTGAAATTTCTTCATAATCATTCTTTGCTTCAGAATACACATTTGAATCTGAAATTGTCAAGTCACGAAGTGATTTGTATTCTGTTTTCATTGAAGACAAAGTTGCTTTTAATTTTTCTCTTGTAGGTTTATCTTTTCTGTTTGTTTTACCTAATTCTTCATTTAATTCTTGAATTCTTGCATAAGCATCTTGCATAAGTTCTTTTGCTTCAACTGCTGATTCTGCAGCACCTCTCATCAACCCATCATACAGATCTTGCATTGCATACAAACCACGAGGCATCGCATCTACACCTGTTGATGTATCATTTAATCTAGATTCAATAAAATCAATCTGAGATTTTAATCCTTCTCTTCTTTCAAGATAGTTTTGTTCAGCAGTATCTAATTGAGCTTCACCTGAACCTTTTATAGAAGCTGGAAGCATTCTATGTATTGCATATCCAATTTTACCTATAACTCCTAGCTTATCAACATCAACACCTTCATACCTTTTTCCAATTGTACTTTTTGCCTCATCAAGTTTATCAAGTTCCTCTAATGTTTGTCCAGGTGTATAACCTTTTTTACCAATACCCCTTGCTCTATCGTTTCTAAAAGTTGAAGCTTTTCTCATAAAAGCATCTGGGCTCATGTTATCTAAACTTTGATCAACTGCACCTTCTAAATCTTCAGGATTATGTGTTTGTGTTCCACCTACAGCTCCTGATGCTGTTCCGTCTTGTCCTACCATTTTATTTACCTCCAATTTATGAAAATTTGGAAAGTTCAAAGGGGATGGTCAGTTGAGAAGTTTTACCTTCTAAACATTCCTTACCTTCAAAACTTTCAAAACCTTTCTATTTTGTATATTGTGTTAAGCTATCCAAAAATCCTGGTTGTACTTCTTTTACATCTTTAGCCAAGTTTTCTAATGGATTAGCATATTGTTGTCCTGCATTTTTTCCTGCAACACTTTTTGCAGCATTCATATCAACACTTTGTGCAGGTATTGACTCAGTTGGCATTGGATATAATCCTAATTTTGCCATATCTAGAATTTCAGTTTGTGTAACCATATATTGCGCACCACTTAAATCATGTGATACCATTGCAACTCTGCTTCCATCAATTATCTTCATTTCTAAACTTAATTCATCAGGGTTTGCACTTCCAGCAAGAACAGGCATTTGTGCAAAAACACTTTTGATATAATCTTTTTCCATACCAACAACGTCTTTGCATAATCCAACAACAGCTTGTGCATCTTCTCTTCCTGCATTGTAATCATTTGCCATTGCTTCTTGTAATCCTGAATAGTTTGTTTCAGCTCCTGCTTTAAACATTGCATAAACCATTTCAGAATCAGATGTGTCTACAATTTGTTGTTGTGCTGATGTTGTTTGTCCAGGTTGTTCATTACCATTAAAAACATAACTATCAATCACATGATACAAACCTGCACCAGCAAGTCCACCCATAATAAATAATCCTACTTTACCTAAGAACCCATTACCTTTATTGTTTCTTGATCTTCCTACCATTTTATACCTCCAAATTTTCTTTGAGGAACAGAAATTAATTTCAATTTCTTGTACCTCCACTCGTTTTACTTTTACTTTTCTGTCATCACTATCCTAAACCCTAAGAAGTAATAGACATGGAAGTTATATAAACTTGAGTTGTAGTTGATTGTACAACCCCAGAAATATGGTTGAGTGATTCGGAAAAACCAGTAGAAATGATATTAATCAAAAAACAAGACATAAAAAATTAAAATAAAAAATAATCAATTAAAAAAAGATTGAAATGATGATTACTAAAATCATGTATGTATCAATTGAGATGATGATAATTACGGCAGACGGACAATTCTTTTAGAATTGTCCTATTGACCACCCCGGATGGGGCAACCCTCGGTCAATCTGCGCCATCATCATCTCAATTTCACTATATATTATTAGCTCAGAATAAGAAAAATCACACCCAAAACTCCACAACATTTAAAAAGCCAGCTTCATTACTTTATTAAAATGTATGAAGAAGTATTGGAAGATATTGGATTTAGCAAAAATGAATCAAAGGGATATCTTGCTCTGCTTGAATTAGGTTCTGCTACAGCTGGTCAAGTTGCTGAAAGATCAAAAGTTCATAGAACTAATATATATGATGCACTTGACAGAATGGTTGAAAGAGGCATTGTTTCTTACAAGATGGTTTCTAATGTAAAATATTTTCAAGCAACACCTCCAGATAATTTATTTAGATTATTAAAAGAAAAAGAACAACGATTGAAGAATGTTTTACCTGAATTATTATTAAAATTACAAATGTCAGAAAGTAAAAGTGAAGCTCATATTTTTGAAGGATCAAAAGCATTCATGGATTTATATTATGGATTTCTTAAGCATAATGAGGAAATATTAGTTTATGGTCTTACAAAAGAAGTTCCTGAAATGTTAAGAACATACTTACCACATTTCCATAAAGAAAGAATTGACAATGGTGTTCCAATCAGACATATATATAATCATGATGCTGGTGAAAGAATTGACATATTAAATCAAATGGCACTTACAGAAGCAAAATCATTACCTGAGAAATTTGATTCTCACGTTTCTACATGGGTATGCGGAGATGAGGTTGTATTAACAGTTTGGACAAAACCTCCATTATCTATTCAAATTATTAATAAAAAGTTAGCTGATGCTTATAAAAATTATTTTGAAATTCTCTGGAAAGAAACAAAGATACCTTTGTGAGTAGTAAGTTGGTAGTTCTAAGTAAGAAGTGGGTTAGTAGTTAATTAGTTGTAAGTTGGTAGTTCTAAGTAAGAAGTGGGTTAATAGTTAATTAGTTATAAGTTGGTAGTTCTAAGTAAGAAGTGGGTTAGTAGTTAATTAGTTGTAAGTGTATTTATAACTTATACATGTTACAAACTAAAAACTCACAAATTTACTCTTTCAACTCAATAACAATATTATGTTGCTCATTTTTTCTTGTTGAAACATATTCATCAACATCCCAAGATGAAAATACAATAATATTGTTTTCAAACCAAATATTTCTGAATCTTGCACCTTCTTTCTGATATGCTAATTTTGTGGTACCTGAATTAATATCATGAACAAAAACCCCAGATTTAATCTTTCCTGTGCTACCAATTTTGGTATAATACTCTGCAATAAACGCAACTTTGCTACCTGAAGCATCTAACTCAAAATTAGCAACAGGTTTAATCATTTTTGAAGGAGTCATTGGATCAGGAGCCATAAATGTTTGTTTATCAATAATTAATGTATCTTGCATTGTTGCAAGGTTTTTCACATGGATATCTGCATTTTTAAAATCATAACTAACATAAGCAAAATTATCCCCATCAAGATCATATTCTT
>FLOH01001508.1_pt1 | contig 36357 bp, 35 predicted proteins | sample 756751 | NCBI WGS metagenome assembly FLOH01 (sample SAMEA4026879, study PRJEB14308) | marine metagenome | biome: coastal water; material: water | depth 74 m
CTGTTTTGTCTAATTCGACTGTGGCTACCGACAACAATCATTGCAGCTCGGACACTACGAAAGTCGTGCCTCCGTGTACTCAGAAAATGCGGAATCACCCTATTTACGCAAAGCGCCGAGTGCTTCATCATGCATGTTGAGACCAACAACTGGGGATATAGACCATGATGAAGACGATGTTTGCCGTGATAGCCGCTGCGTTCTTGTTGAGCGCGTGCGACGAGCCGCCGCCGCCGGCAGCTGCGCCGCCGCCGGTTGTGGCTCCGCCGACCTTCATGGTGTTCTTCGATTGGGACCGCTCGAATCTTTCGGCCCAGGCGATGACCACGATCCAGCAGGCAGCTGACGCTTTCAAGACCAAGGGCGGCGCCCGCGTCGTCGCAACCGGCCACACCGATACGTCGGGTCCGGAAGCCTACAACATGGCGCTGTCGCTGCGTCGTGCCAACACCGTCAAGGACGCACTGGTCAAGCAGGGCGTGCCGGCAACCGCGATCACGACGATCGGTCGTGGTGAAGCGGGTCTGCTCGTGAAGACCGCCGACGGCGTCCGCGAACCGCAGAACCGCCGCGTCGAAATCGTTGTCCAGGTGGCCATGGGCTCGAAGGATGACATGGCCTATTGCGCGGCCTTGAGCGCCCTGTATCGCAAGACCAGCACGCGCTCTCCGGCCCAGGGTCCCGAGCCCGAGGCAATGGCGCAGTGTGCCGCGGGCAACACCGCGGCCGGTATTCCGGTGCTCGAGAAGTCCCTGAGGGACGCCAAGGTCGAGCTGCCGAAGCGGATGATGTAACGACTACTTAGGATCTGGTGGCTGGCCGCAGGGCCGGCCACCTTTCCAAAGAAAAAGGCGACCTTCGGGCCGCCTTTTTTGTTGCGCCATGGCACGACGTTTTCGAAGGACCTTGAAACCAGGAGGGTGTCGGTGGACAGCGAGACTCGAGCGCGGCGCAGTGCACAGCATCGTCGAAAAATCACGTCTGCACGGCATCGAGCAAGAATAGCAGGCCATCTGACGCGATGCCCTTTATGGCGCAGTTCTCACTGGGTCGAAGCCGCGCTTTGCCGCATGACCTGGCGGCGACGTATCGGGCACCGGCTGCACGGTGCGAGGCTAGCCGCAGGTCACGGAGTAGATATGCTGGACTTCGCCGGGGAGGGGCATGGCCTGCCAGGTCTTGCCAGCGTCCTGGGTGCCGAACACCTCACCGTCATATCGGGCGCCGATGTAGACTTGCGCGGCATCGCTCGGATGCAGGGCAACCGACATGATGGTGCCGTGCACCTGGACCTTGTCGAAGCGCTTCCAGCTTTGGCCGCCATCGCCGCTGCGGTAGAGGCCGCCATCATGGCTTGAGGCCGCCACGCTGAGTGCCGAGTACAGTGTGTTGGGTTCGACGGGAGAGACCTTGACGTCGCGCCCATATGTAGTGGGCGAGAAGCGGCCAACTTCCATATCCTGCCATGTACGGCCCTGGTCGGTGCTGCGGAACAGGCCCATGCGCATGGCCGCGATCACGGCATCGGGGTCGGCGGGATTGATGGCAACGGCGTGGCTGTCGAGCATGCCTTCGGCCGTCGTGTCGCTCACGATCCTGCTCTGCAGGTGAGGCTGGTCGGCGAGCTTGATCAAACCGGCGCTGCAGTCGGACCATGTCTCGCCCAAATCGGTGCTGCGCATCACTCCATTGATCTCTAGTGCGGCATAGATCTCGTCGGGTCGCTTCGGATGCTGAGCCAGTCGCATGACACGCGAAGCAAAAGGTCCCTTGCAGTGCGCGGCCATGCCGGGATCTGGCAATTTGCGCCAACTCGCGCCGCCATCGTCGCTGCGATAGAGGCCGATCGGTGAGGCGCCGGCGAAGATGCGCTTGGAGTCACGTGAATCGACGAGGAAGGACCAGATTTGCGCCTTCGCGTCGGGGAAGTCGGTCCGCCGGAAGGTGGAGCCGGCATCGGTGCTGCGCCACACGCCATCGCTTGTGCCGGCAAGTACGGTCGCCGGATCCGTCGGATGGACAAAGACCGTGAAGGCCTGGACGGTACCCAGCACATGCTGCCAGTCGCCGCCTGCCGTGCCGCGGCGGAAGACGCCGATACGGCCGGGGTGGTCGGGCTTGCCGAAATAACCGGCGACGCCCACGTAGATGTTGGATTGATTGCTCATGATACGGTCCTCCCGGATCGCTTCCCTTGCTAGGATTGGTTGTTGAGCGAAGCCTAGCAAGGTGCTGGCATGGCCGCAAAGCAGAAGGAATTGACCGGACATGATCGAGAAGACGCTGGATATTGCCACCGCGGATGGGGCAATCGAGACCTTTGTTTGCCATCCGGAACGTGATGCTTCCCATCCGGCTGTGCTGTTCCTGATGGATGCTCCCGGTATCCGCGAGGAGCTCCACGACATGGCGCGCCGCCTTGCGACGGTCGGCTACTACGTCCTGCTGCCGAATCTTTACTATCGCGCAGGGCGCGACACCAAATACGGCCCTGACGTGCTGAAGCACGGCAGCGAGGAGCATCAGCGCATGCGGGCGGTGCGAAGCAAGATGACCATCCCGCCGGTCATGGATGATATTGCTGCCCTGATCGGCTTCGCCGACCAACAGAAGGAAGTGAGGAAGGGGCCGGTGGGCGCCCATGGCTATTGCATGAGCGGCCCCTATGCGCTTGCCGCCGCGGCCCGCTACCCGGACAGGATCGCCGCGGCCGCGTCATTCTACGGTACCTGGTTGGTAAGTGATGCGGTCGAGAGCCCGCACCTCACCCTCGGCAAGGCCAAGGGAGAACTCTATATCTCCTGTGCCGAGCACGACGAACTTGCGCCATTGCCCATGGTGGCGGAGCTGAAAGCTCTATTCGACAAGTCTGGTGCAGCCGGGGAACTCGAGGTGCATCCCGGAGTTCATCACGGCTTCGCCTTCCCGCAGCGCTGGTGCTACGACAAGTCGGCGGCCGAACGACACTGGGAGCGATTGATCGCGCTTTACCGCCGGAAGCTGGGTTAGGCGGCGCCGGCACCCTTGGCAGCCTGCCATCGCCTCAGAATGTCGCGGGCATGGTTCTTCGTGGGGTCCATGTCGCTTTCACGGCCGGGAACCTTGGCGGCGAGTTCGATCACGTAGCCGTTGGGATCGCGGAAGTAGATCGAGCGAATGAACCGATGGTCGGAGACGCCACGGACTTCGCGTCCTTCGGCCTTTCCCTTGGCCAGCATCGTCTCGAGCGCATCGGCAGAGACCTCGAGAGCGATGTGAAGGTCGAAGTCATGCTGGTCCTTGAATTCGAATGGCCGGTCCGGCGCTTCGAAGAAGGCGAGACACGATCCATCGTCGAGCTGGTAGAAAGTATGCAGCACGCTGGTGTCTCTGCCAGTCTTGGTTTCCTCGATGTTCAGTGTGTGGACGAGTGGCAGGCCGAGAAATTCCTCGTAGAAACGGCGCGTCTCCTCGGAATCGCGGCAACGGTAGGCGTTGTGGTGCAGACCCTTGATCATCGCAGCTCTCCCGTCATGTAGCCGACCGGCCGGCGCGCCGTTTAGCCATAGACCAATCGGGGCAGCCAGAGACTGATTTCCGGAACGTAGGTGATGAGGAGCAACAGCCCGAGCAGCAGTATCAGGAACGGATTGACGCCCTTGATGACCGTCTTCAGCGGAGTGTTCGACACGGTGGCAAGCACGTAGAGATTGAGGCCGACCGGAGCGGTGATCAGCGCCAGTTCCATGTTCACGACGACGACAATGGCGAAATGGACCGGATCGATGCCGAGCGGGCCCAGGACGGGAATCAGGATCGGCATGGCGATCAGCAGGATCGAGGCCACCTCGAGAAACATGCCGAGAATGATCAGCATGACGTTGATGGCCAGCAGGAACTGCCAGGCAGTGAAACCATTGTCGCGGATGTACTGGACGAGTGCGGCGGGAATGCCCGACTCGGTGATCCAGTGGCCGAAGGCGAGCGCCGTGGCGATGATGATCATGATTGTGCCGGCGTTCTTGATCGATTCACCGATGACCGTAAGTGTCTCTGAGGGTTTGAAGCCCTTGTAGAAGAACAGGCTTATGAGAAGTGCCACGAAGGCTGCTACCGCCGCCGTCTCGGTGGTGGTCACCCAGCCGCCATAGATGCCGACGGCGATGATAACCGGCATCGACAGGGCCGGGATGGCATTGAGGTTGATGCGCCGGAATTCCTCGCGCGAGCGCCGGGGTTCCGCGGCGAGGTTCTTCCGCCGCCCGTACCACAGCACATAGAGGACGAAGAGGGAGGCCTGCATCAAACCCGGGATGACGCCTGCCAGGAACAGGCGCGGCACCGATTCGTCGGCGATGATGGCGTAGAGGATCAACGGAAGGCTGGGTGGGATGAGAATGCCCAGAGTGCCCGAGGCCGCAGTGACGCCGAGTGCGAAGGGACGGTCGTATTTCCGGTCGATCATGGCCGGGATGAGAATGGTACCCATGGCAAGTGCCGTCGCTACGCTCGATCCGCAGATCGCGGCGAACATCGCGCAGGCCGCCACGCAGACGACGCCAAGTCCGCCGCGGACGTTTCCGACCCAGACTGCCGCGACGTCGACCAGCGCCTTGGCGATGCCACCGCGCTGCATGAACGAGGCCGCCATGACGAAGAAAGGTACGGCAAGCAAGGTTGTCGAGTTGAGCTCGTCCAGCATCTTCTGGGCGATACCGACGAGTGGCTTGCCTTCGACCGCGAACATCGTGCCGGCCGAGACGCCGAGGACCAGCCAGATCGGCAAGCCCATACCGAGAAGGATGAAGAAAATGACGGCGAATATCTTGACCATTGTCTACTCGCGACCCGAATGGACTTGCATGGTCGCCGGGTCGAAGGCGAAGCAGAATTGCCAGAGGCGCCGGGCGTAACGCATCGACATCAGGGCGGCGGCGGTCGGCAGCGACGCATAGTAGACCCAGAGCGGAAAGCCGAGAGAGGTATTGCTGCGCTCACCGAGGTCGAACGAATCGGAGGCGACCAGCCAGCCGTACCATGTCAAGCCGAGGCAGAAGCCGAGCGCGATCGCGCAATTGGCCACCTCCATCCAGCGTTGCCGCTCCGGCTTCAGCATGCGCAGGAGCAGATCGGCGCGAACATGGCCGTCCTCGCGCACCAGCAGGCTCGCAGTCAGGAATGCCGCCCAGATAATGATGTAGACCGTGAGTTCCTCAGCCACCGAAAAGTCGACGGCGGACGTCAGGTATCGGCCGATAATCTGGGTTAGGTAGACGATGAGGCCGGCAGCCCCGAGGAGGCCAATCAGCCAGCGTTCAAGCTTGTCCCATGCTGCGAGCATGCGGGTCTCCGCAGATCGTATTGTGCAGAAGAGGATCGGGGCGCCTGGTGATTCAGGCGCCCCGAAAATCAGCTCTTGCCGGTGATGCCCAAGGCAGCGTTGGCCTTAGCGACCAGGGCGGGATCGAGCTTGAGCTCCTTGATGACGGCGTCCTGCGTGGTCATCAGCTTCTTGCGCGTGGCCTCAAGCACGGACTCCTCGGGCACGACGATCGTGATGCCGGCCTTCCTCATGATACCGACCGCCTCGGCCTGGCTCGTCGCCATGGCCGTGCGCCAGCCACCGATCTTGGCGGCCCACAGGTCGGTCACGATCTTCTGCAAGTCCGGGCCCATCTTTTTCCAGAACGCTTCGCTCACCATCGGGATGTACTGGGCGAAGAACTGTTGATCCTGAAGTCCGTACTTCACGCCGGAATCCCACAGCTTGGCCGATTTCACACTCTCGTTGGTGGTGAACAGCGCGTCGAAGGTGCCTTGGCTCAAGGCCAGCGGCACGTCCGGCCAGGCCGTGAAGTTAGGGATGCCCTCGAAGAACTTGACCCGTACCATCTGACCCGCGCCACCCGATGTGCGGATCTTGAGGCCCTTGAGGTCGTCCGGCGCATTCAACGGCTTGGCGGTCGAGAAAGTGTGGGAAGCTCCGAGGTCGAGCCACTTGCCGAGGATGTGCACGCCGAGCTTCTTGCCGAGCATGTCGTTGAGCGTGCGGCCGACATCGCCGTCGATCACCTTGTACACGTCCGCCGCCGAGCGGCCGTAGAATGCCGGGGACTGGGTGATGTCGAGATTGGCCTCGATGCCCGTGAGATTCCAAGGGCCGGGCACGCCCATCTCGGCGCCGCCCTGGCGCAGTGCCTTGCCGACATCGCGGTCGCGGAAGAGCTGTGCAGAGTGGAAGACCTCAACCGTGATCTTGCCGCTGGCGACCTTCTCCAGTTCCTTGGCGAAGTCCGTCATCTGCATCGTACGCGTGTGCGCGGCCGAGGTATCGAGTGACAGCCGCATCTTGAGCGGCTCCTGGGCACGCACCAGCGCGGGCGCGGCAAGGGCGGAGGCGGCGACGCCGCCCATCAATGTCCGTCTAAGCATGTTCAACTCCCTAATATGGCCGTCTCTTTATGGGAACCGCCGGCTCCCGGTCAAATTCCATAAAGGTCGGCCTTGTTCAAAATAGTGTTGCGCAGGATCCGGATCGAGGCAACGTCCACCATGACACCGTCGATATTGATCGCCCCAAGGCCCTTGGCTTCGGCCTCGGCATAGGCCTGTTCGAGCTTGCGGGCACGCGCCACATCCTCCGGTTTGGGAGAATAGACATCAAGCGCGATGTCGATCTGCGAGGGGTGAATGGCCCATTTGCCGACGCAACCGAGGATCATCGAGCGCTTGCACTCCTCGCGGTAGGCGTCGGGGTTACGGAAATCGGCGAAGGGGCCGTCAACGGGGTCGATACCGGCGGCGCGGCAGGCCATGATCAGCCGGAAACGGGCATAGTGCCAGATGTCACCCGGATAGCCGTCGGAGGCGCCGACGCTCTTGTTGGTCACTCCCATCGAGGCTGAAAAGTCGCCCATGCCGAACACCAGGCATTCAAGCCGCGGCGTGCACTTGGCGATGGCATCGACGTTCTGCATGCCCTCGACCTCCTCGATCAGGGCTTCGAGGCCGATGCGGCGCTTGAGCTTCAGCTTCTTCTCGAGTTGGTGCAGAAGCTTGTCGGCAAACAGCACGTCGGCCGGCGTCGTGACCTTGGTCATCATGATGGTGTCGAGATGTTCGCCGGCGCCCTCCACGACCTCGATGATGTCCTCGAAGGCATATTCCGTGGTGAGGTCGTTAATACGCACGCAGCGGGTCTTCTTACCCCAGTCGAGCGACTTCAGGCCCTGAATGATCTTCTTGCGGGCATCGCGTTTCTGGCTGGGCGCGACCGCATCCTCGAGATCGAGGAAGACATGGTCGGCTTTCGATTCGGCGGCCTTCTGGATCATTTTCTCGCTGGATCCGGGCGTGGAAAGCTGGACGCGGCGGGCGCGGCGCGGTCGGTCGGTCATGTTCCTTGTCTCCTTAGGCAACGATCTTTTCGACCTTCAAGCGCGCAATTTCCACGCCATCGAGGCCGAGTTCAGTGAGATAACGGTCGGTGTGCTCGCCCAGCAACGGGGCGCGATGGCGCACTCGGCCGGGGGTCTCGGACATTTTGATCGCCACGCCTGCCACCCTGGTTTCATGCTCGAGGCCGGGGTGCGGAACCGAGACGATCATGTCGCGGGCGGCGAAGTGCGGATCGGCGAAGATGTCGCGCACGTCGTTGACAGGCGCGAACGGTACCTGTCCGCCGAGATGGGCCAGCAACTCCTGCTTGGTGCGCTGGCCGGTGAAGGCCGACACGGCGGCAATGATTTCGTCCTGGTTTGTCCGCCTGTCCTGCACATTGGAGAGGCGCGGGGCGGTCCCGAGTTCTGGCCTGCCGATCAGACGGCAGAGTATCGGCCAATGGGTGTCGGCATGGGCGGCGATGGTGACGAAGCCGTCCTTGGCCGGGAACATGCCGAACGGGCAGAGGAGGGGATGGTGATTGCCCTCAGGGGTCGGCACGCCGCCGGTATAGGCGTGCTGATGCACAATGCGCTCGCAGAGCGACAGGATGGCGTCGACCATGCCAACATCGACGAACTGACCACGGCCGGTCTTGTGGGCGCGCAGGATGGCGCTGACGATGCCGACGGCGCACATGGTGGCGGGCATCAGGTCGCCAATGCCAGGCCCGACTTTCATGGGGGTGCTTTTGTCCGGGCCTGTAATGGCCATGACGCCGCCGAAGGCCTGGGCCACGACATCGTATGCTGGCCAGTCGGTGTAGGGGCTGCGGCCCGTCCGCCAGTCGCCGAAGCCCCGGATGGTCGCATAGACCAGCTTCGGGTAGCGTTCGTGCAGGGATTCGTAGCCGAGCCCCAGGCGATCCATGACGCCGCCGCGGTAGTTCTCGACCACCGCGTCGGCGCCGTCGCAGAGGCGCATGACGAGATCGCGCCCTTCGGGCCGTTTCAGATCGATGGCGACCGACTTCTTGTTGCGGTTCACCGAGGCGAAGTAGCCACCGAATGCCCTGAGCTTGTCGTCGTCGTGGTAGGGACCGACGATCCGGGTGTGGTCGCCGTCGAGCGGCTCGACCTTGATGATCTCCGCACCCTGGTCGGCCAGAAGCATGGTGCAGAACGGGCCGGCCAGCATCTGGGTGAGATCGACGATGCGGACTCCGTCGAGGGCGCCAAGTGGGGCTGCGTCGCTCACCGGTCGGCCCAGTGACTGCGCCGTTTCATGAGCACCGTGCGTTCGCCCTCGAAGATATGCTTGTCGTCCTGGTTCACGCCGTAGTGCTTGAAGCGGACGATGCCGGCGTCGGACTGTTTGGCATCCTTTTTCTCCAGCACCTCGCTGTAGCAATAGAGCGTATCGCCGTGGTGCAGCGGGCCTTTCAGCCGGATCTTGTCCATGCCGAGTTCCATCAACGCATTCTCCGCGGTGTCCTCGGCGGCAAGCCCGATGCACATGGAAATGGTGACGCCGCCGAAGCCAAGCCGCTTTCCGTAGGGCGTGGACTGGGTCAGATGCTCGTTGAAATGCGCCTCGGCCGTATTCATTGTCACGTTGGTGATCCAGACCTGCTCCATCGGCTCGACAGTCTTGCCGCGCGCATGCTTCATCACGTCGCCGACGGTGAAGTCCTCGAAGTAGTTATGCTTGCCGGTGAGGGCAGAGACTTTCATCAGTTCCTCCCGCGACCGAGCAGGCGATCGGAGATGATGCGCTTCTGGATCTCGGAGGTGCCTTCGAAGATCTTGGTGAGGCGGGCGTCGCGCCAGTGGCGCTCGACGGCGTGGAGCGTGGTGTAACCCGCGCCGCCATGGATCTGGATGCCCTCGCTGGTAACCCGCTCGGCCATCTCGGAGGCGAAGAGCTTCACCATCGAGGCTTCCTTGTCGCAACGCTGGCCGGTGTCGATCTGCTCGCAGACGAAATACATGAGCTGCCGCGCCGCCTCGATCTGCGTCGCCATGTCGGCGATCTTGAAGCGGATGGCCTGGAAGTCGGAGATCGAATGGCCGAACTGCCGGCGGTCGTTGGCGTACTTGATCGAATCGTCGAGTGCGCCCTGGGCAAGTCCGATGGCGCGGGCGGCGGTGTGGGCGCGGGCGGTCTCGAGCCCCGACGTGGCATAGTAGAAGGCCTCGCCTTCCTTGCCGATCAGGTCGGCGGCGTCGACACGGAAGTCATCGAAGGCCAATTCCCAGGTCTTCCAGCCGAAGTAGCCGATCTTGGGAATGGGCGCGCCACTGCAGCCTTTCGGCAACTCGCCACGCTTCTTCTCGACGAAGAACATGGACAGGCCGAGATGGCGTTTGCCGGGCGGCGCGTCGGACGTGCGCGCGATAATGATCATGAAATCCGCACCGTCGGCGAAGGTGCACCAGTACTTGTTGCCGTTGATGAGGTAACCGGAACCGTCCTTCCTGGCGCGGCAGGAGATGTTGGAGATGTCGGAACCCGCGTTGGGCTCGGACATCGAAAAGGCGCCAAGGAACTCGCCTTTGGCCATGCGGGGGAGATAGCGGCCGCGCTGTTCCTCGCTCATCTCCTGGGCACCGATCAGCAGGTTGCCGCGGGCGATGATCGAAGCGACGCTCATCCAGCCGCGCGACAGTTCCTCCGTGACGATGCAGTATTCGGAGCAGCCGAGCCCCAGGCCGCCGTACTGTTCGGGAATCAGAATGCCGAAGTAGCCGAGTTCGGCCATCTTCTCACGCAGCTCCATCGGGATCTCGCCCTTCTCGGGATCGAGTCTGTTGGCGACCGGGAGGACTTCGTTCAGCGTGAATTCCCGCGCCTGTTCCTGGATCATGCGGCGTTCTTCGGTGAGGAAAGTCATCTTTACGGATTCCTGAGGCGGACGAGATTGGTGCGTTTGAAGTCGATGGCGACCTCTTCGCGCTGGTTGAGACCCGTGGTGTGCCAGGTGACGATGCCGAACCCCTTGTGCGAGTCCGAGATGCGGCGATCGAGTACCGTCGATTCGGCGCGCAGAGAATCTCCGGGATAAACCGGCTGGTGATAGGTGAGTTCGTTGACGCCAAGGAAGGGTCCGCCGCCTTCGCTCAGGTCTTCGACCGTGAGGCCGAATACCGTGGTGAAGACCAGCAGCGGGTTGACGACAATGCCGGGGTGGCCGTGGGCGCGGGCGTAGGCCGCGTTGAAATAGTGCGGGTTGAAATGCAGCGTCAGAGTCGAGAAGAGTGTACTCTCCGACTCGGTGATGGTGCGGCCCCAGTGATGCTTGAATATCCGCCCGACCTCGAAATCCTCGTAGCGGTTTCCCTTCGGCACCAAGCGCGCGCGGGCCCTGAAATCCTCCGGCATTGCTTCTCCGTCAGCTCTTTGCAGATGCGCGGGCGAGTTCACCGACATCTGCGAGGTCGTCGATGCGTTCGATCGCGTCGCGCAGGCGCTTGGCGCCGGCAGCGCCGAGGACCGGCGTTACCAGGCTGTCGTACTTGGCCTCGATAGCGCGCCGCTGACCGGCGAGGTCGGCCCACGGAATGCCGGAGTCGTGCGAGGCCTCGATGGTAGTGCCATCGTCGAGCTGGATTGCCATTTCGGCCAGCGAATGCGCCCAGTCGGACTTGAAGTCGATGGCCATCTTGTCGCGCAGGGCCTTGATACGAGGATCCTGCGTGACGGCGTCGTCGTAGGAAGCGAGGTTCGCGGTGTCGACGCCTGTCAGCGCCATCGCGACCGTCTGGCGCAGCGAGAACTTCGCTTCGAGGCCCGTGGTCGGATGCGGGATATTGCAGACCTTGTCCGAGCCGGAGTCGATGCGCAGCAGGATCTTCTTCACCCGCTCCGGCGGGAAGTTGTTCTTCAGTCGGATTTCCTTGGCGCACTCGATGGGTGCATGGGTGAGATAGCAGGCGGCGTGGTATTTGAAGAGATTGTTGCGCAGGTGCCAGCCGGCCGGCGGCTCGCCTAGCGCCGCCGCCGCTGCGAAATGATCGCTTTGGGAAGCGGCAAAGCCCTGATCGCATTCAAGTGAATCGCCACGGGCGGTAAAACCCCGGGCGGCCAGACGGGCGGCGCGCAGGCCATGCTCCGATGCCGTGCCGGCATGCAGCGGCTTGCACATCGTACCGAAATTGGCTTTCAGGCCGGCCGCCTGGGTGGCCGCGATTCCGAAGGCGACGGCAAGTTGCTTGTCGTCGAGGCCCAGCATACGGCCGGCGGCGGCCGTAGCGGAGAACGAGCCGACTGTTCCGGTGACGTGGAACCCCTTCTGGTAGTGGCTGGGCGATACCAGACGGCCGACGCGGCCGGAGGTTTCGTAGCCGGCGACGAAGCTCTCGATGAACAACCGGCCGGAAGCCCGCCTTTGTTCGCCGAGGGCAAGCAGGGCCGGGACCACCGTTACGGTCGGGTGGCCGCCCATGGAGAAATTGACGTCGTCGTAGTCGAGGGCATGACTGGCGGCGCCGTTGATCAGGGTCGCGGCAGACGGCAGGACTTTCTCGGAGCGTCCGACAAGCGTCGCAGGTCCCGCGGCGCCGTCTTCCAGCGCTTCGCCAATCAGGATATCAGTCAGTTCTTCCTGCGCGCCGGCGACGGTGACGGCGAACCAGTCGAGCAGGCACTGCTTGGTGCGCTCGATGAGGTCGTCGGGCAAATCGCGCCAGTCGAGGTTGGCGGCGCGTCGGGCAATTTCCGCAGTGACCGGGGTGCTGCGTGAGGTGTCGAGAGATTGTGGGGAGGCCATTTTCCCTCCTGTGCATGTGGCGCCTCAGTGTCGGACACCTGCCGCCGCCTTGTCCACTTGGACGGCTGTCAGGGTTTCCGCGCAACGATATGATAGATGTGCCAGTGTTTGGCTTTGCCGCGTGGCGTGACGCCATCCGATTCCTCTTCTTCGAACATCTCGAGCTCAAGCCCGTCGAGCAGGACGAGAGCTTGACCACGTTCTAGAAAGGTAATGCCGGGGCGGCCGGCCCAGCTATCGCGGGGGCCGTACCATTGGCCGCTGAAGCGGCCACCGCCAGGCAGTCCATCCCGGATACGTTGCCACAGGGCGTGGAAAGCGCTGGGGTCGCACAGGGGCATGGCAAAACTCGAGTTGACGAGATGCACGCCGACCGGCACCGGAACGTCCTCAAGGCGGGAGACGATGGGGGTCAACACGCTGGCAGGCGGCAAGGGACGCGCCTGAAGCAGCCGCAACGCCTCAGGCTCGGCGTCGACGGCGATGACCTGCCAGCCACGACGGAGCATTTCCACGGCATCACGTCCGTCGCCACATCCCAGGTCGAGTGCAAGCGCTGCGGCCGGTGGTGGGTCAAACCGGTCGAGTGCCATGAGCAGCGTGCGGCGCGGCGGCCGATCGCGCAGTTTGCTGTAGTAGCTCGCCCAGCCGGCCGATTCTTCGTTTTCCGTCATGCGCTCGCTCTCGTCGCGCCCTGCTTGTTGCTTGGCGGGGGGTATGATCGTATCCCCTGACCATAATCAATAAGGCAGCGCAGCGGGAGGAATTGATGAAAGGGTGGGCACGCCTCACCATTGCCGCTGCACTTGCCCTGATATCCGTGCCTGCGCGCGCCGGTCTCCAGGAACTCACGGAGGCCGCCAAGAAGGAAGGCGAGGTTACCTGGTACGTCGCTCATTATACTTCGGACGGCGCCGAGGATCTGGGCCGTGGCTTCAATGAAACATACGGCATCAAGGTCAATGTCGTGCGCACCACGGCGCAGGTTGCCTATCAACGGCTGCTGCAGGATATCAGGCAAAAGCGGGCGACCTGCGATGTCTTCTCATCGACTGACGTCGGCCACTATGTCCGCCTGAAAGCCGAGGCGAATTTCGAGAAGTACATTCCCGAGAACGCCCAGATGATCCTCGCGGAGTTCAGGAATTTCGATCCCGAAGGCTTTTACCACGCGACGTCGGCCGGACTTGTGCTGCTGACCTACAATGAGCGCGAGGTGAGGGCCAACGATGCTCCCGGGAGATGGACCGACATTCTCGACATCAAATGGAAAGGCAAGGTTGCCGTCGGCCATCCCGCATTCTCGGGTTATGCCGGGACCTGGGCGCTGGCCATGCGCAAACACTATGGCTGGAGATTCTTCGAGAAACTGGAGAAGAACCAGCCGCTGGTCGGCCGTTCGATCAATGACGCGATTCCCGCGCTGAACGCCGGCAGACGTCAGGTGGCGGCAGGCGCACAAGGGGCGACCCTGACCAGCGCGTCGCATGGGGCGCCCTTGGCCATCACCTATCCCAGCGACGGCTCGGTGCTGATCGTCGCGCCGTCGGCAATCATGAAGGAAGCCAAACATCCCAATGCCGCGCGCCTGTTCATGGAGTATCTCTATTCAGTTCAGGCTGCGAAGATCACAGCCAGGCACTTCGGCATACCGCTGCGGCCCGAGATTCCCGTGCCGCCAGGGGCCAGGCCGGTGAACGAGGTAAAGACCATCCGGCTTACGGTCGAGGAGATCAGCGAAGGTATTCCGGAAGTCATCGAGCAATGGCGGGATACGTTTGGCAACTGAGAGGTGCGATTGCATGCTGGGGCGTACGGGGACATGAGCAAACTGGTTCTGAAGAATATCTCCCGTCGCTACGGCGCCGTCGAAGCGGTTGCCGACTTCTCCCTCGAGCTACGGGAGGGTGAGTTCGTGTCGTTGCTGGGACCATCGGGCTGCGGCAAGACTACCACCTTGCGCATGATCGCCGGCTTCATATCACCGGGCACCGGCACAATCGAGATGGACGGCCGGCAGATTTCGTCGCCGTCGAGCGTGGTGCCGCCGGAGAAGCGGCGCATGTCCATGATCTTCCAGAGTTACGCCATCTGGCCGAACATGACGGTGGGAGAGAACGTCGGTTTCGGTCTGCTGGTGCGCAAGCTGTCACGCACCGAAATCGAGCGGCGGGTCGACGCGATACTCGACGTCGTCCAGATGCGAAGCCTCAAGGGCAGGTACCCATCCGAATTGTCCGGCGGCCAGCAACAGCGCGTCGCGCTGGCGCGAGCCATCGTCGTCGAACCCGAAGTCCTGCTGCTCGACGAACCGCTGTCCAATCTCGACGCCGGCTTGCGCGAGGAGATGCGGTCCGAGATCCGCCGCCTGCACGACGAATTCAAGATTACGACGGTCTATGTCACTCACGACCAGTCGGAGGCCATGGTGACATCGGATCGGATCGTGGTGATGAACAAGGGGCGGATCGAACAAATCGACGTGCCGCATATCGTGTACGGCCGTCCCAGCAGCCGTTTCGTCGCGGGCTTCATCGGGCGCACGAATTTTCTCACGGGAAAGCGGCATGGGGCCGACGTGCGCTTCGATGGCTTTGCGGCTCCCGCGGCGGCAGTCGAGCGGCCGGAAGGGACCGGAGAGCTGACCTATTCGCTTCGCCCGCAGGCCATTGGAATGACCATCCAGCGTCCAGCAGGTCCGGGTCTCGTCATCGAGGCTGAAATCACCAACCGGGCTTATCTCGGGGAATATTGGGATTACCAGGTACGACCGCTTGGGGGCGCCAGGTCGGTTAGAGTCTCGGCGGCACCTGCCGCGGTTTTCGCGGTCGGCAGCCATGTCTGGCTGGAGATCGATCCCGCCGCCATGGTACGCGTAGAATAAGTCTTCACCCAACCCAGAGTGAGAGCATGACCGCTGGACCACTTTCCCGTTTTACCGTCCTCGACCTGACGCGGGTCCGCGCTGGTCCCACTGCAGTACGCTATTTCGCCGACTGGGGCGCCAACGTCATCAAGATCGAGATGCCGCCGGGAGCGGGTGACGCCGACATGGGCGGACCGCGCCATGGACCGGACTTCCAGAACCTCCATCGCAACAAACGCTCGATCACGCTCAACCTCAAGGAGGCTGACGGCAAGGCCGTTTTCATGAAGATGGTCGAGAAGGCCGACGTGGTGATCGAGAACTACCGTGCCGACGTGAAGTTCCGCCTCGGCATCGACTATGAGAGCCTTAAGAAGGTGAATCCGCGTATCGTGTTGGGATCGATCTCGGGCTTCGGCCAGGACGGTCCCTATGCCGAGCGCGCCGGCTTCGACCAGATCGCTCAGGGCATGGGCGGCATCATGTGGGTCACCGGACAACCGGGCGGTGGCCCGGTCCGCGCCGGCATCGCCGTCGCCGACGTGGGGGCGGGCTTGCATTGCGCTATCGGCTGCCTGACCGCCCTGCTCGAACGCGAGGTTTCGGGGCAGGGGCAGTGGGTGTCGAGTTCGCTGTTGCAGGCGATGATCTCGATGTGTGACTTCCAGGCCGCGCGCTGGACCATCGCCAAGGAGGTGCCGGGCCAGGCCGGCAACAACCACCCGACCGGAATCCCGACCGGGGTATTCAAGACCAGCGATGGCTACATCAATATCGCGGCGTCGGGCGACCACATTTACAAACGCTTCTGCGAGAGCATCAAGGCGCCGGAACTGCTGACCGACGAGCGTTTCTCGACGGCCAAGGCGAGGGTGAAGTACCGCGACGTGCTGAACGAGGAGATCGACAAGCGGATGGCCGCCTTCACCAGCGCCGAGGCGGTCGAGAAACTGAACAAGGCGGGCGTGCCGGCCGGACCGATCTACAAGATGGACGAGATGTTCGCCGATCCGCAGGTCAAGCACCTCAAGATGGCGCATCCCGTGCACTCGCCAAAGCTGGGCGACATCGAGCTGATCGGCCAGGCGATCAACATGAGCCGCACACCGTTCGAGATGAAGACAGCGACGCCGGAGCAAGGCGAGCATACTGAGGCCGTGCTGAAGGAATTCGGCTTCGACGCCGCGACCGTCGCGGATTTCCGCAAACGTAAGGTGATCTGATGAACTTCAGTCCCACCCCCAACATGATCGCAGAGAAGGCGGGGCCGGTCGGCCGGCTCGTCTTCAACAAGCCGCAGAAGCACAACGCCACCTCGACCGACATGTGGGAAGCGATCCCGGTCATCCTCGACGAGTTCGAGAAGGATCCGGCGGTCCGCGTCGTCGTGGTCACCGGCGCCGGCGACAAGGCCTTCGTTTCGGGCGCCGACATCTCGGAATTCGAGAAGGCGCGCAACACGCCCGAGCAGGTCGCTTACTACGACAAGATCGGGGAGGTTGCGAACGCCCGGCTCGTCAAGTGCTCCAAGCCGACGATTGCCCGCATTCGCGGCTACTGCATCGGCGGCGGGCTTGCGGTGTCGCTGAATTGCGACATCCGCATCGCCTCAGACATCAGCAAGTTCGGCGTACCGGCAGCGCGTCTCGGCCTCGGCTACCGCGCTAGCGGCCTGAAGATCCTGACGGATCTGGTCGGACCATCGCATGCTAAGGAGATTTTCTTCACAGCACGGCACTTCTCTGCTCAGGAGGCGTTCGGCATGGGCCTGGTGACCCGCGTCGTGCCCGATGCCGAACTCGACTCTTATGTCGACAACTACTGCAAACTGATCGGCGAAAACGCGCCACTCACCGTGCATGCCGCCAAGCGCACCATCGAGGAGCTGACCCGGCTCGACGGCAAGCCCGACTTCGCCCGTCTCAGCGGGTTGGTGAAGGAATGCTTCGACTCCGACGACTACAAGGAAGGCCGCACCGCGTTCATGGAAAAGCGTCGGCCGGTGTTCAAAGGACGCTAAAGGAGGCGGCCATGGCAGCGTTGACGCAGCAGCAGCGGGACGCCTTCTGGCGCGACGGCTATCTCGTCGCCGAGCAGGCCGTCACGCCGACTCAACTCGCTGCCCTCAAGGCGGAGATCGCCTCGTGGGTCGAGCAGAGTCGGGCGCATTCGGCGCCGTTCGGGCCGCCCACGATCGACGGCCGGCCGCGCTACGACATGGGTGTTGAGCACACGGCGGCGAAACCGGCACTGCGCCGCATCAACAACCCGTCCGACATCTCCAATGCCTATCGCGAGGTAATGCTCGACGCGCGGATGGTGGACATGGTGGCCGAACTGGTCGGCCCGGATCTGAAATTCCATCACTGCAAGATCAATCTAAAGCTGCCCGGCGCCAAGACCGAGGTGTCGTACCACCAGGACTTCTCCTACACGCCGCACACCAATGACGATGTCGTGACGGCGCTACTGTTCCTCGATGATATCGACGAGAGCAATGGCGCGCTGACCGTCGTGCCTGGCTCGCACAAGGGGCCGGTCCTGTCGTTGTTCGACGGTGATCGTTTCACCGGTGCCGTGGCTGCCGACGAGGAGAAGAAGGCAGTGGCGCAATCGGTGCCCTGCTTCGGTAAGGCAGGTAGTGTCTGCCTGATGCATACGAGGCTGCTGCACGGTTCGGCCGCGAACGGATCGGACAAGTCGCGCGGCCTCTACATCTGCGTCTATACGGCCGCCGATGCCGTGCCGATCGCGCGCAATCCGATGCCGAGCCTCAACGAAGGGCGCATCGTACGCGGCGGGGAAGCCAGGTTCGCGCGCCTGAAGGAAGGGCTGGTCGAATTGCCCAAGCAGCCGAAGTCGGCGTCATTTTTCACGGTATTGGGACAGGACTCCAAGCAGGCGGCCGAGTGAGCGATCCGCTTCCGGCCATCACGGAAGCAGCGGCTACGGGCGGGATCGCCGACCTGTTTTCAGACATCCGTGAGACCGTCGGTGTGCGGGTGGTCAATCTGGTCTGGCGCCATCTCGCGACCATGGAAGGTGCGCTGCCCTGGGCATGGGCCGCTGTGAAACCGCTCTACCTTGAAGGCATTCCGGATGCCGCTACGACCAGGTTCCATCGGACGATGAGGCTGCCGCAGCTTCCGTCGCTGGCCGGCGTGGAACCCGCCAGCGTGGACGCTGTGCTGGCAAGCTACGACCACTCCAACACCATCAATCTCTTCGCCCTCGGCGCGTTGCGTGCCTGGTTGCGCGGTGAAGCGGCAACGGAAGGCACCGTCGAGCGGGCCCGGCGTCGGGCCGCACCCGATGTGGCGCTTCCGAAGTTGGCCTCCCAGGAAGACGTGGATGCAGCGACCTGGGAGCTCGTGTTGCGGCTGAACAGATTCGGCGATGAGCCGAGCCCGATGATCCTGGCCAGCATGTACCGCCATCTGGCACATGCCCCGGCGTTCCTGCGCCGGATCGAGGCGGCGCTGACACCGTTCGAGGCCGACGGATCCCTGCGGCGGGCGGTTGCGGCCAATCGAGAGGCGGCCGCGGCACTCTCGGGTACGATCGCCCGGGCGATCTCAGCCGAACCGCCGGCTCTGGTCATGGAGATGGAACAGGCGATCGGTCTCTTCGTCGATCACGCCATCGGCAAGATGGTGACGATCTGCCGGGCGATCCGATTGGCCCGGGGTACCGCGTTATAGGTTACTCCGCGGCGGCTTTGCGGTTGCCCTGGCGGCGCGCCAGCCACTCCTGCATGGCATCTTCCATCGTCGAGAACACGGCACCGCCGTCGATCAGGCGCTGGATCAGCCGCTCCAGCATCATCATGCGATGGCCGCGGCCGATCACATGCGGATGGAAGGTGTAGGTCAGTATTCCGAAGTCGCAGACCCGCGTCATGTAGGTGTAGTCGTCGACGAAATTCTCGAGCACGGCGGTGGCATTCATCAAGCCAGCCTGGATCGAGCCATTTGGATTGCGCATGTATTCGAAGTGCGGAAAATCATCGAGCGACCAGCTGATCGGCATTTCAACCAGCCCGGTCTCGCGTCCCCGCACGAAGGGCGTCTTCAGATCCGCGACATCGCCCTGCCGGGCATAGTAGCAGTCGTAGTCGTGGCCCATCATCGAGCTGTCGTAGCGGATGCCGTGCTTGAGCAGCAGCTCGATCGAATGAGGCGAGAGATCCCAGGCGGGCGAGCGGTAGCCGCGGGCTGTCTGGCCGCTGATCCGCCGGATCGATTCATTGCCGCGAACGATCTCCTCTTCCTCCTCCTCGCGCGACAGCGTGACGGGCAAGCGATGGGTCCAACCGTGATGGGCAAGCTCGTGGCCGGCCTCGACATAAGGCATCACCGCCTCCGGCGTACTGTCGATCGTGTGGCCTGGCGTGAAGAACGTCGCCCTGACCTCGTAGCGCGCCAGCAAAGTCATCAGGCGTGGAATGGCCACGGTATCGTACTCGCCACGCGAAAGTGCGGTTGGGGACGTCAGCCCACGCGCGATGAAGCCGGACAGGTGGTCGTGGTCGAAGGTCAGGCAAACGACGTGGCGTGGCATGGCGAGGCCTCCAAGGCGTATTTAGGTCTAGGCAGTTTATTGCGTTCGCCTGCCGGAGCCAGCATGATACTTCAATTACAAGCACCATTAAGCGTGCGATTTAGGGAGGGTTCATGGTGGGGTCATCCACCCAGCGCCTGGCCGTGCAAGCAGGCGACAATCGGCTCGTGGTCGAAAGCGTGTCCAAGCGTTTCGGCGGCGTTGTCGCTGTGCAGGATGTCTCGCTTGAAGTGCCGCGCGGTGCGATCGTCTCCATCATCGGCCCCAACGGTGCCGGCAAGACTTCGCTGCTGAACATGATCTCGGGATTTTACAAACCCGACACAGGCCGCGTCATTTTCGACGGTCGGGACATCACGCAGAAGAAGCCTAGCGACATTGCCGCACTTGGCATCGCCCGCACTTTCCAGAACATCGCCTTGTTCAGCGGTCTTACCGTCCTCGACAACCTGATGCTGGGACGTCACGTGCGCATGAAGGCGGGCGTGCTTGCCAGTGTCGTCTACTGGGGCATGGCCCAGAAGGAAGACATCGCGCACCGCGCGGCCTGCGAGGAGATCATCGATTTCCTCAAGCTCCAGGATCTGCGCAAGCAACCCACCGCGTCCCTGGCCTATGGCTTGCGCAAGCGCGTCGAACTCGGCCGCGCGCTGGCGGTCGAACCGAGCCTGCTGCTGCTCGATGAGCCGATGGGCGGCATGAACCAGGATGAAAAAGAGGACATGGCGCGCTACATCCTGGACGTGAACCAGGAGCGCGGCGTCACAGTGGTGCTGATCGAGCACGACATGGGTGTGGTCATGGACATTTCCGACCTGGTGGTTGTGCTTGACCGCGGCCGGTGCATCGCCGCCGGCACGCCCGAGGAGGTCCAGCGCGACCCAGCCGTCATTCAGGCCTATCTCGGCACTGCAATAAGTGGAGAGGGCGCATGAGTCTGGTGGATCGCGCCGCAACGTCGACTTTGCCCAATCTCGTGCAACGCAACGCTGAGCAGGATCCAAGGGGCGCCGGTATCCGAGAGAAGACGCGCGGCGTCTGGCAAACCTACGATTGGACGGCTTATCGCGACAACGTCCGCGACTTCGCACTGGGCTTGGCAACGCTCGGCTTCAAGCGCGGCGACAAGCTTTCCGTCGTCGGCGACAACCGCCCGCAGCTCTACTTCGCCCAGCTTTCCGCCCAGGCGCTGGGTGGCATCTCCGTGCCGGTCTACCAGGATTCGATCGCGTCGGAGCTGGTCTATGTGCTGAACCACGCCGAGACCTCGATCATCGTTGCCGAAGATCAAGAGCAGGTCGACAAGGTACTGTCGCTCAAGGGACAACTGCCGAATTTGCGCTGGATCATCTACGATGATCCGCGCGGCCTCTCGTTCTACAACGATCCGATCCTGAAGTCGTTTGCGAGCGTGCTGGAGGAGGGCCGCACGCCCGGCAAGGTCAATCCCGGCTACTATGACGCCGAAGTCGCCAAAGGCGGCGCCGACGACACGGCGATGATCGCCTACACCTCGGGCACCACGGGCACCCCCAAAGGCGTGATGCTCAGCCATCGCAACATGATCGCCACCGCCGAATCCTTCGCGGAGGTGAACGACATCAAGGCCGGCGACAACTGGCTTTCCTACCTGCCGATGGCCTGGGTTGGCGATGCGCAATTCTCGCTCGGCCTGGCGCTGGTTGGTCGACTGACGGCGAACTGCCCGGAAAACCCCGAGACCGTGCAACGTGATCTGCGTGAACTGGGACCGGACGCCATGCTGGCGCCACCGCGCATCTGGGAGAACATGCTCACCCTGATGCAGATCAAGGGCAACGATGCCTCCGCCATGAAACGGCGCATCTTCGAGTACTTCCGTGGTCTCGCCGAACGCTGCGAACTCAAACGGACCGACGGCAAGAACCTGTCGCTGGGTGATCGGCTGGGCCTGGTTGCCGGCGAATTGCTGGTCTACGGGCCGGTGCGCGACCAGCTCGGCTTGCGCAGGGCGCGCTGGTGCTACACCGGCGGGGCGCCGCTCGGACCGGATACCTACCGCTTCTTTCGCTCGTTCGGCATCAACCTCAAGCAGGTCTACGGTGCCACCGAGGCCTCCGCGTTGATCGCCTGCCAGGCCGACGCCGAGGCCAATCCCAACACCGTCGGCCGGCCGATCCCGAGAGTGGAAATCAAGATCGACGATCGCGGCGAGGTTCTCCTCAGGGGCCCCAATGTTTTCAAGGGCTATTTTAAGCAGGAAGAGGTGACGCGCGACACCGTCACATCCGATGGCTGGCTGAAGACCGGCGATGCGGGCTTTTTCGACAAGCAGGGCCACCTCGTCATCATCGACCGTGCCAAGGATGTCGGGAAGCTTAACGATGGCTCGGCCTTCGCGCCGCAATTCATCGAGAACAAGCTGAAGTTCAGCCCGTTCATCCGTGAGGCCGTAGCATTCGGTGACCAGCGGTCGTTCGTCGTCGCCATGATCGCCGTCGACATTCAAACAGTGGGGACCTGGGCGGAGAAGCAGGGGCTAGCCTATACCAGCTTCATGGATCTTAGCCGAAAGGCCGAGGTTGCGGCCATGATCGGCGAGGAAATCGCCAAGGCCAATGCGTCGCTGCCGGATGTCCAGCAGGTCAAGCGCTACCTGCTGTTGAACAAGGAACTGGACGCCGACGACGCCGAAATGACGCGCACCCGCAAGGTGCGCCGGCGTTTTGTCGCCGAAAAGTACGCCAGCGTCATCGAGGCCTTCTATAATGGCGCCTCGTCGGCCGACGTCACCATGGAGATCACGTTCGAGGATGGCCGCAAGTCGACATTGAGCTCGACCATCGCGATTCACGGCGAGGCGGCTGCTGCGCCGGCCCGAAAGGCGGCATGAACATGATGGAACATGCAACCGGCTTTTCTTCTCTGCATGGATCCCACACCGGGGACAACAAGGTTTCGCTGAAGGAGCGTAAAGAGGATGTCTGAAGACCTCGAGTTCGCCTTCGCATTGTTGCTGAGCGGCGCTTCGATCGGGCTGATGTACTCCCTGATCGCTCTGGGATTCGTGCTTGTCTACAAGGCCACGGACGCAATCAACTTCGCCCAGGGTGAGTTTGTCATGCTGGCCGGCATGATCGTGGTGACGGTGCTGGGGGCGGAGGCACCGCTGATCGCCGCCATCGTCGTCGTGCTGCTGGTCATGATCGGCTTCGGCTTCGGTCTTGAGAAGGTCGTGCTGCGGCCATTGCTCGGCAGGCCGGTGGTGGCGGTCATTATGGCGACCATCGGCGTTGCCGCCGTACTGCGCGGCCTGAGTCCGTTGGTTCTCGGCATCGAGACGCGTGCCCTGCCGTTGCCGATCGGCGATGAACCGATAGCGATCGGCCCGGCCTCGCTGCCGCCGATCCAGGTCCTCGGCGCGGTGGTGGCGATTCTCTTCTTCATTGTCTTCAGCTGGTTCTTCAAGAAGAGCCGCATGGGTATCGCCATGCGCGCCGTCGCTGACAACCAGCAGGTCGCACAGGCCATGGGCATCAACGTCGAGCGCTATTTCGCAATCGCCTGGGCGATGGCCGGCATCGTCTCGGCACTGGGGGGCGTGGTGTGGGGCGCCATGCTGGGCGTCGACGTGCAACTTGCCCTGGTCGGCCTCAAGGTGTTTCCGGTAGTGATCTTGGGCGGCCTCGATTCGATCGGCGGTGCCCTGGTCGGTGGTCTGATCATCGGCATCGTCGAGAGCCTCGCAGCCGGCTACCTGGACCCCTATGTCGGTGGCGGCACCAAGGACTTCGCGCCTTACGTACTGATGATTCTGGTCCTCATGATCAGGCCGTACGGCATCTTCGGCCGACGCCAAATCGAGCGCGTGTAGACATGTTCCATCGCGAATCCGGAGTCTTCAAGACGACCTACGCTGGCGACATGGCGCTCTATCCGCTGCCTATTGCCAAGTGGACGATGGTCGCGATCGCCGCCGTCTTCGTGGTGATCGTGCCGCTTGTTGTCCACGAATATTACCTGTCGATCCTGAACCTGATCTTCATCGCCATCGTCGGTGCTCTCGGGCTCAACATCCTGGTGGGCTACACCGGACAGATATCGATCGGTCATGGTGCCTTCATGTCGGTCGGCGCCTATACCGCCGCCAACCTCGCGGTAAGGCTCGACTTGCCTTTCTGGCTCACCCTGCCGGCAGGCGGGTTGATGGCGGCGCTGATCGGCGTCATCGTCGGCATGCCCAGTCTGCGCATCAAGGGCCTGTATCTTGCAATCGCGACCCTGGCCGGCCAGCTCATCATCGAGTGGACCATCAATCACGTGCCGGCGATCTCGGGCGGAGCACAGGCGTCGATCGAGGTCGACCGGCCGAGTCTGTTCGGGTTCGAGTTCGATACCCAGGGGCGGCTCTATTTCTTCCTGCTGTTCTTCGCCGTGCTTGCCATCGTGGCGACGCTCAACCTGGTTCGCAGCCGAATCGGTCGGGCCTTCGTGGCGGTGCGCGATCAGGATATCGCGGCCGAGATCATCGGCATCAACATTTACCGCTACAAGCTGCTCGCCTTTGCCATCTCGTCGTTCTTTGCTGGGGTCTGCGGCGTGCTCTACACTTACTATTTCGGGATCGCCAACTACGAGCAATTCCAGATCATCGTCTCGATCGACTACCTGGCCATGATCATCATTGGCGGGCTGGGCTCGGTACTGGGAACGATATTCGGTGCGATTTTCATCACATTGCTTCCCATCGTTATCCGTATTTTCATGGAGGAAGTCGGGTCTCTGTTCTTCACTGCGGCGCAGATGGCCAACGTCATCTCAGGTCTGCGTCTTGGTGTTTTTGGCGGCCTGATCATCTTCTTCTTGATCGTCGAGCCCGAGGGGCTCAACCGACTGTGGAGGAATATCCGGAGCTATTTCCGGGTTTGGCCCTTCTCGTACTAGGGCGGGGCATAGCTGCGAAGGGAGGAACCCATGACGAGGTTCGTTAAAAGTTGGCTGGGAGTGGCGGCAACGACCGCCACTCTGGCGCTAGGTGGAGGCCAGGTCTTCGCCCAAGACATCGTGTTCGGCCTGCAATGCGACCGTACCGGACCGACGGCGAACGTGGGCACGGTGCTGTGCCCCGGCTATCAGGACTATATCGCCCTTGTGAACAGCAAGGGCGGAGTCGAGGGTCACAAGATCAAGGTCCTCGAGATCGACCACGAATACAAGGTGCCGCCGGCCATCGAAGCACACGAACGTTTCAAGAAGGAAGGTGCGGTACTTGAGGGCCTCTACGGTACGCCGCAAACGGCGGCGCTGAATAAGAAGCTCGAGGAAGACAAGATGCTCGGCACCTCACCGGGCTTCGGCACGGCCTCGGCCGCCGACGGCAAGCGTTATCCCTACACCTTCCCGATCGCGGCCAGCTACTGGTCGCAGGCCGGTGCAGCGGTGGAGTTCGCCAAGGAGAAGCTGGGTGGCAAGCTCAAGGGCAAGAAGATCGCCTACATTTTCTACGACAATCCAGCGGGCAAGGAACCTTTGCCAATTCTCGAGGATCTCGCCAAGGCCGAGGGCTTCGAAATGCGCACTTTTGCCGTACCGGCGCCAGGTCTTGAAATGGGGGCGCAGGTCCTCGACATCACCGCCCGGTTCAAGCCGGATTTCATCATCGCCCACCTGTTCGGGCGCGCGCCGTCGGTGTTTATCAAGGATCTCAAGGGCAAAGGCTTCCCGCTCAGCAAGGTGGTTGGATTGGTCTGGGCCAGTTCTGAAGCCGATATCATCGCAGCCGGCGGCATGGGCGTGGCCGAAGGTTACAACACCATCCAGTTCGCCGGTGTCGGCAAGGACTACCCGGTGATCAGGGACATCGAGGCCATGTACAAGACACAGGGCAAGACCCCGCCGAAGGAAATGGACTCGACCGTCCTGTACAATCGCGGTGTGCTTGTAGCGGCGCTGCACGTCGAGGCCTTGCGCAACGCCATCAAAGCCAACGGCGGGAAAGTACCGACCTCCGAGCAGGTCAAGAATGGCATGGAAGCGGTCAAGGGGTTCACCCTGGGTGGTTTTGTGCCACCGATGGAGATTACCCCGGCCGACCACGAGGGCGGTGGCTGGGTCCAGATCTGGACCGTCAAGGGCGGCAAGCTCGTGAAGACAAAGGATTGGTTCCAGGGATTCCGCCCTGTGATCCAGAAGCATCTGGCGGACGACGCCGCCAACGCCAAGAAGTCCTGATCAACTGAAGGGACGGGCGGCGAGTGATCGCCGCCCAACCTTCCAAAGCGGGAATGCCGATGCTGGCGATCAACAACATCGAAGTCGTCTACGACCGCGTCATCCTCGTACTCAAGGGCGTGTCGATGGATGTCGGTGAGGGCACGATCACCACCCTGCTGGGCGCCAACGGCGCCGGCAAGACGACGACGCTCAAGGCCATTTCCGGCGTGCTGCGCAGCGAGCGCGGCGAGGTCACCAAGGGAGCCGTACAACTCGGAGACAAACGTATTGACGGTATGCGGGCCCACGATGTCACGCGAATGGGCTTGGTTCAGGTGTTCGAGGGACGGCGTGTGTTCGAGAACCTGACCACCGAGGAAAATTTGATTGCCGGAGGCCACGTCCAGACCGCCGGCGCCGTGAAACAGGGGATCGATCTCGTCTATTCATACTTCCCGCGTCTCAAGGAGCGCAGCACCCAGGTCTCGGGTTACCTCTCGGGCGGCGAGCAGCAGATGCTGGCCATCGGCCGTGCCTTGATGAGCCGACCCAGGGTGGTGCTGCTTGACGAGCCGTCGCTCGGGCTGGCGCCGATGCTGGTCGAGGAGATTTTCGGCATCGTCAGCCGCCTGGTGAAGCAGGAGCGGCTTTCGGTCCTTCTGGTCGAGCAGAACGCCACCATGGCTCTCGCCGTGGCCGATCACGGCTACGTCATGGAGAATGGCCGCATTGTGCTAGAAGGACCGGCCGACAAGCTCCGGGACAATTCTGACATCAAGGAATTCTACCTGGGCCTTAACGAAGGCGGGGCGCGCAAGTCATACCGCGACACAAAGCACTACAAGAGGCGCAAGCGCTGGCTGTCCTGACTGGGGAATTCGTCTTACCCTGATGCCGTGGTCGCGAGGCGGGAGAGGGGCTGCATGGGCGAGATTGAACGATTGCGGGAGATGATCGGGTCGGCGAAGCGGATCGTGGCGTTTACCGGCGCCGGCATCTCGACCGAATCCGGCATTCCCGATTTTCGTTCCCCAGGCGGGATCTGGACGAAGTATCAGCCGATCTATTTCGACGATTTCATGTCGTCCGAAGAAATGCGTCAGGAGTCGTGGCGCCGGAAATTCGCGACTGAAGGGACCTTGCTCAAGGCCGAGCCCAATGCCGGGCACCGGGCACTCACCAAACTGGTTGAGCAGGGTCGCATGACCGCCATCATCACCCAGAACATCGACGGCCTGCACCAACGTTCGGGGGTGCCGGATTCCAAGGTGATCGAATTGCACGGCAATACGACCTACGCGACCTGTCTTGATTGTGGTCACCGCCATGAACTTGAGCAGATCCGAAAATCGTTCCAGGATGAGGACAGGCTTCCTCTCTGCGCCAAATGCGAGGGCATCGTGAAGACGGCCACGATCTCGTTCGGGCAGGCTATGCCGGAAATCCCGATGGCGCGCGCCCAGGACGCAACAATGACGTGCGATCTTTTCATCGTGCTGGGCAGCTCGCTTGTTGTTTATCCAGCGGCCGGGTTCCCTGGCATGGCCAAGCGCCGGGGCGCCAAGCTCGTCATCCTCAACCGTGAGCCGACCGACCAGGACGACAGCGCCGACATGGTGATTCATGCCGAAATCGGGCCGACCTTGAGCCGGGCAGTTGGCGTCAACTGAGCCACAATCATTGCGATGCTCGACAGGACAGGGTTTAATCGCCGCCAGTCAAGGAGGCTTGCCATGTTGATCAAACGCCGGACCGCGCTGCTCGGCGGCCTGGGTATTGCCGCGCTGGGCGGGATGCCGGCTTTCGCGCAGGACATCACGTTCTTTCGAATCGGCACGGGTGGCACGGCCGGCACCTACTTCCCGATCGGTGGACTGATTGCCAACGCCATTTCCAATCCCCCTGGTTCCCGCGACTGCGCAGCCGGCGGTTCGTGCGGCGTACCGGGGCTGGTCGCCACGGCGGTCGCCTCGAATGGATCGGTTGCCAACGTCAATGCGATCGCGAGCGGCAGCATGCAGTCGGGCTTTGTGCAGTCCGACGTGGCGTATTGGGGATACACCGGCACCGGAATCTATGAGGGCCGCCCGAAAGTCGACACCCTGCGGGCCATCGCGAACCTCTATCCCGAGAGCTTCCATCTGGTGGTTCGCAAGGGATCCGGCATCAAATCGATCAAGGATCTGAAGGGCAAGCGTATGTCGCTGGATGAGCCCGGTTCAGGCACGCTGGTCGATGCCCGGCTCATCCTGGCGGCCTACGGCATGACCGAGAAGGACATCAAGGCGGAGTATCTCAAGCCTCAGCAGGCTGCCGACAAGCTTAAGGATGGCGCGCTCGATGCGTTCTTCAGTGTCAGCGGCTGGCCGCAGGGCGCGATCTCCGAACTCGCTGCAACGACCGGGATCGATCTTGTTCCGATCGACGGTCCCGACGCCGAGAAACTGCTCAAGCAGTACAGCTTCTTTGGTGCCGATGAGATCCCGGATACCGCCTACAAGAACGTGGCCGGAGTGAAAACGGTCAGCGTCAACGCGATCTGGGCGACATCTTCGAAGCTGCCTGAAGCCCTGATCTATGGCATCACCGCCGCGCTTTGGAATCCCAACACCCGAAAGCTGCTCGACTCGGGACATGCCAAAGGCCGGGCGATCAAACTCGACACTGCGTTGAAGGGGCTGGGAATTCCGCTCCATGCTGGCGCCGAGAAGTTCTACAAGGAAAAGGGCCTTATCAAGTAGAGGCTGGGCCGCGGTGACCACCTGAGGCATCGCCTGCGGCTATCCGGGGGAACGCTTGAGTCTGCAAATCGACCACGCGAAAGCGGCGGCACTCGAACGCGAATTCGATGCCGACATGCAGTTTCGTCCGCTCGGCGTCGGTGGAAACTGGATCGTGGTGGCGCTTCTGCTGGCGCTGTCGGTGTTCCATTTCTACACAGCCGGGTTCGGTCTGTTGCGCGAGCAGACCCACCGCGGCATTCACATGGCCTTCGTCCTGGGGCTGATCTTTCTCGTCTTTGCCGGCCACCGTGGCAGCCGGGTGACAATTCCCGCCAAGGGATGGCTGAGTCCCGGTGGCGTACCGCTTTACGACTGGGCCCTGTTCGGTGCGGCCGTGGTGTCGTCGCTCTATTTGCCGTCGATTTTTCACGATATCGCATTCAAGACCGGCAATCCCGATCCGCTCGACGTGGCGATGGGGACGACCCTGACCATCGTCGTGCTCGAGGCGACGCGGCGGACCATGGGATGGGCGCTGGTCGTCATTACCCTTGGGTTCATCGTCTATGCCTTTGCCGGACCATGGATGCCGGGAATCCTGGTTCATCCCGGAACTTCATGGTCGCAACTGGCGGACCATCTTTATCTCACCAGCCAGGGCATCTACGGCATCCCGATCGGTGTCGTGGCGACCTACGTGTTCCATTTCGTGCTGTTCGGCGTGGTCGCAATGCGCATCGGACTGGGCCGGCTGTTCCTGGCGCTTGCGATGGCGGTGGCAGGCCGTTTCGCCGGCGGGCCGGCGAAGGTTGCGATCTTCGGGTCGGCGCTCTTCGGTATGATTTCCGGTTCGTCGGTCGCCAATGCGGTTACCGTCGGGTCGTTGACCATCCCGATGATGAAGCGGTTGGGGTACAGGCCGCATTTCGCGGCGGCCGTCGAGGCGACGGCCAGCACCGGCGGGCAGATCACCCCGCCAGTCATGGGGGCGGCGGCCTTCCTCATGATCGAGTTCCTGGAGCTGCCGTACCAGACGATCATCGCCGCGGCGATGATCCCGGCATTCCTGCACTTCTACGGTGTCTTCATCCAGGTGCACTTCGAGGCCAAGCGGCTCGGCCTGCGTGGTCTGACGCCGGAGGAAATGCCCGACTGGCGCGCCGTCCTGAAGCAGGATTGGGTTACGCTGATTCCCCTGGCGGCGCTGATCTGGAAGATATTCGATGGCTCGACACCTTATCTGGCTGCCTTCTGGGGCATATTTCTCTGCATCGCGGTCGGCCTGATCCGCTCCGAGCGCCAGCGCACCCCGACCATCGAGATCCTGCTCGTGGTTGCCTGGGCGGCGCTGCTGACGTTTGGCCGGGGGATGCTGCCAGGCGACTTCGGCGACTGGTTTGGGGAAATCTGCTTCAGTTCGTTTGTCGTGCTTTGCGTCATTCTGTGGCTGCGCAACCCGGCGCCGGCGCTGCACTGGCGCGATCTGGCCGATGCCTTTGTTGTGGGAGCCAAGTACGCGCTGGCGGTCGGTGCGGCAGCGGCGGCGATCGGGGTCATTGTTGGCGTCGTCACCCTGACGGGCACCGCGCTGAAATTCGCGACAATTATCGTCAATGTCGCAAACGATGCGACGGCGCTGGTCCACGTCTGGTTGCCCTTCGACAAGGCAACGCTGGTCAAATTCTTTACCCTCGCGATGACGGCGATCGTCTGCATCTTGATGGGATGCGGCGTACCGACGACGGCAACATACATCATCATGGTCACGATGGCGGCGCCGGCGCTGGCCATTCTCGGCGTCGCACCGCTCGTGGCGCACTTCTTCGTCTTCTATTACGGAGTGCTCGCCGACATAACGCCGCCTGTTGCGGTCGCGGCCTACGCGGCGGCCAGCATGGCCGGGGCCGATCCATTCAAGACAGGCAATACGGCGTTTCGTTTGGCGCTTGCCAAGGTCCTGGTCCCCTTCATCTTCGTCTTTTCGCCGGCCTTGCTGATCGTCGTCCCGGAATTCAACTGGTCGGACTTTCTCGTCACATTCGCCGGATGCATCGTGAGCATTACCTTTCTTGGTGCGGCCTTGTCGGCCTACATGCTGGCGCCGATGGCGATGTGGGAGCGCGTCTGGCTTGCCGTTGCCGCCATTCCGGCAATGGCGAGTGGCGCCGTGCCGCTACTGGCCAGTGTCGTACTCGGCCTGCCGGTGGTGGGACATCAATTCTGGCGGATGCGGAGACGAACTCATGCGGCTGAAGGATAAGATTTGCGTCGTTACGGCGGCGGGGCAGGGTATCGGTGCGGCGACAGCACGGGCCTTCGCCCAGGAAGGTGCCACGGTGTGGGCGACCGATGTCGATGCAGTGAAGCTCGAGGCGTTGGCGGATGTACCCGGCATTCATGTCCATAAGCTCGATGTGCTCGACAAGGCGGCGATCGCCGCCCTGGCCGGACAGACCGGGGCCATCGACGTGCTGTTCAATTGCGCCGGTTTCGTCCATCACGGCTCGGTGCTCGAGGCGACTGACGAGCAGTGGCAATTCGCTTTCGACCTCAACGTGCGCAGCATGTTCTGGACGATCCAGGCGTTCTTGCCGGGCATGCTGGGCAGCGGGCGTGGCTCCATCGTCAACATGTCGTCTGCAGCTTCGTCGGTTAAGGGTGCTGCCCTGCGGTTCGTCTATGGCACGACGAAGGCTGCCGTGATCGGGCTCACCAAGTCGGTGGCGGTCGACTATGTAAGCAAGGGCATTCGCTGCAATGCGATCTGTCCGGGAACCGTCCAGACACCCTCGCTCGATGATCGGATCGGTTCCTTGGGCGGCGGTGCGGATGCCCGGCAATTTTTCCTGCAGCGTCAACCCACGGGTCGCTTCGGGTCGGCCGAGGAAATCGCCGCGCTGGCCGTGTATCTGGCCAGCGATGAAGCGGCGTTCACGACGGGTGCGGTGCACGTGGTTGACGGCGGCTGGAGCGTTTGACGGTGAACATGCAGGCAATCGCCGCTCTGGCGCCGGTAATTCCGGTCCTGACGATCGAGCGGCTGGCCGATGCGGTGCCGCTGGCACGGGCATTGGTCAGGGGCGGCCTTCCGGTTATCGAGATTACGCTGCGGACAGCGCCGGCGCTGGATGTATTGCATGCCATAGCGAGCGAGGTCGAAGGTGCCGTGGTGGGGGCGGGGACCGTGCTGTCCGGCGACCAGTTCGACAAGGCAAAGCGCGCGGGCGCGCGATTTGCCGTCAGCCCTGGCTGTACGCCCAACCTGGCCCTTGCGGCCTCGACCTCGGGGCTGCCTTTTCTGCCCGGCGTCCAGACGGTATCGGAGGCGATGGAACTCGCGGAGCAGGGTTTTAGGCTGCTCAAGTTCTTTCCTGCCGGGGCCGCCGGCGGATTGAATTGGCTGAAGGCCGTCGCCGCCCCACTGCCCGGGATGCGCTTCTGTCCTACAGGCGGTGTAGGCGCGGATACCGCCCCGGCCTACCTGGCACTTGCCAATGTAGCCTGCGTTGGCGGTTCCTGGGTGGCGCCTGGAGACGCAGTGGCGCGGCAGGATTGGACGCGCGTCGAGCGACTTGCCGCCGCAGCGGCTGGGCTCAAACACCCCTAGCATTCGTGCGGGAAAGGTGCTTCAAGGTGGGCTGGGAGCTTAGGCGATCTTGATGAGAAAATTGGTCTTCGCGGCGATTGCACTGGCCATGGGCGCCGGTGAAGCTGCCCGGGCGGACGCCGTTCTTGTCCTCAATTCGGACGAGGCCTCCTACAGCATTCTGAGTCGCAGCAGCCGGATCGAGCTGGCGCGCTATCCGGTCGGGCGCGAGCCACATCATGTGATCGTGACACCTGACGGCAAGGAAATGCTGATTGGTTCGACGGTAACCAACGAACTGCTCGGGCTCGATATCAAGACCGGTGAACGCACGCGGGTCGTCAAGGACGTCATCGATCCCTATCACATGGGCTTCAGCCCTAACGGCAAGTGGTTCGTCACGGCGGCCTACAGGCTGGACCATGTCGATATCTTCCACGCCGACGGCTACCGCCTCGCCGGGAGAATTTTCATTGATGGCCTGCCCAGCCACATTGCGTTTGACGCGGAGTCGAAGACCGTTTTCGTGACGTTGCAGCAGAGCGGCCGGCTTGCGGCATTCGACCTGCAGACGCAAACTTTGAAGTGGAACGTTCCCGTCGGCAACGCGCCGGCCGGTATCGTCATGCTGCCCGACAATAAACGTTTGCTGGTGGCGCTGACCGGCGAGGACGGTATCGTCGTTGTCGACCCGAAGGATGGCGGCGTACAGAGCACGCTGCAGACCGGCAAGGGTGCACACAACTTCTGGCCCCAGGGTGATGGTCGTCTCTACTTCCTGAGCAATCGCGTCGAGGGCACGATATCGTTGATCGACACGACTGAGATGAAGGTGGTCGGCAACGTCCGCGTTCCGGGCGGCCCGGACTGTATGGCCATCACGCCGGACGGCAAGGAGCTGTGGGTGACGCAGCGTTTCCTGCGCCGGGTGGCGGTGATCGATATCGAGCAGTTGCGGGTCGTCGCCAGCATCCCGGTGGGCAAATCCCCGCATGGCGTGTTCATGCTGCAGTCGGGAGCGGCGGGACCGGCGCGCGGGCCGGTGCGCGCGGCGTCGACGGCGGAAGATCAGAAGTAATTGGGCGCATCGATGCGCGACCTTATTGATATCTGGGTCGGCCTCCAAACCTGGATCTTCGAGACCGCCGTCGGCCCTGTCCTGTTCGAGTTCGGGCTGATGGCCTGGTACGAGCCGGGCTACAACGCCGTCGAGTTTGTCATGCTGGGTGTGGTCCAGATCGTGGTCATTGCCGTCGGTATGCGCTTCTTCGAACGGCGCTGGCCGCTGGAGAAATCCGGCAAGGACGACCGCCTGATCCTGGTCGACCAGATATATACGCTACTGAACAAGCTGGGCATCGTGCCGCTGGCGATCTTTGTCGTTACCTATCCGCTGGTCCAGGAGATCGAATTGGCGGTACGGGCCTGGGGTTTTGCGCCGCCACGGCTGGAGCGGATACTGCCATGGCTCGGTGACAATGCACTGGCCTCGTTTCTGCTCTACTTCGTTCTCTACGATTTTGCCGCCTACTGGCTGCATCGCGCGCAGCACGCATTCCCGTGGTGGTGGGCACTGCACAGCCTGCATCACAGCCAGCGCCGAATGACAGTGTGGACGGACGACCGCAATCACGTCGTTGACGATTTGCTGATCACCCTGGCGCTGGTCCTGTTCTCCCAACTCGTCGGTGTCCAGCCCGGCGAGTATGTCATCATCCTGATGATCGGCCGCCTCGTCGAGAGCTGGTCTCACGCCAACGTCGACATGAACTTCGGCTGGCTTGGCAATCGGCTGCTGGTCGGGCCGCGATTCCACAGGCTGCATCATGCGCTTGCGAGCCCTGAAGAGCGCCACATCCAAGATCACAACTTCGCACCGGTATTTCCGATTTGGGACATTCTGTTCGGAACCGCGATCTACGATACGCGAAACCGGCCGACGGGCGTGGCCGATCCGGCGGTCGACAACGACAACGACCGTGGCTGGATTGCCCAGCAGATCACTGTGTTCTGGCGTTTTGCACGAGCGCTGACACCAAAGATCAGGCGCGCGACAGCACTTTGAGGACATCGGCCGGTCGGGGTATGGCGGCGATGGCGCCATACCCCGTCGTCGACAGCGCGGCGGCGACATTGGCATAGCGTCCGGCGGATTGCAGTTCGTCGCCGGCCAGCAGGCGGGCCAGGAAGGCACCGTCGAACGTGTCGCCGGCACCGGTCGCGTCGACCGCCTGGACCTGATGGGCTGGCACACGGAAGCGTTTCTGCGGGGTGGCGAGCAGTGACCCCTCGGCCCCCATTTTCAGGGCCACCAATGGAGCGCCAAGTTCGAGATAGTAATCGACGATGGCGTCGGGGGCGGAAAGCCCGGTGAGCTGCTGCGAATCATCAAGACTGGGGAGTGCCACATCGCAGCGGGCGATCGTGGCATCGATCGTTTGGCGGGCGGCCTCGAGGCCCCAGAGTCGGAGGCGGAGATTGGTGTCGTAGGAAACCTTCACACCGGACGCGCGAGCCGCGGTGATGGCGGCGTCGCAGGTCTGCCGGGCACTGTCACTGATCGCCTGACCGATGGCCGAGAGGTGAAGAAATCGCGCCCCGGCAATATAGTCCACGGGAAGCCCTTCCGGAGTCATCAGGGATGCTGCGGAGTTCTTGCGCAGATAATCGAACTTGTGGCCGGCTTCGCTGTGGGTGACGAAACTGACGCCGGTTGGGGCACTTGGGTGGCGGGTGACCCTCGAGGCATCGACGCCTTCCGACTTCCAAAGGGCGAGAAAGGCGTCGCCCATCCAGTCCGCACCGAGCCCCGTGATGTAGCCGCTCGGCACCCCCTGACGAGCGGCAGCTATCGCGACGTTCTGTGAATCGCCGCCAAAGCCCTGCAGCCAGGTTCGGCCGTCGCCTTCGCGCGGCCGGTTGAACTCGATCAGTGGTTCGCCGAGGCAGACGATGGCGGGAGAGGTTTTCATTTCAAACCATTTGTCACGGCACCGGGTCAACCTCAAGCGGGACACTGGACTTCCCGGGCTCGTTCTCCCAGGGTTGTCTCAACAAATCTGGAGGAAATCGGATGGCCAAGAAGACAGGCGCCAACGCAAAAAATGATGGTACCGGCAAGCGCCGGCTGCGCAGCCGCGAATGGTTCGACGCCCCGGGCGATCCGACGATGGCAGCGCTGTATCTAGAACGCTACATGAACTTCGGCTTGACGCTTGCCGAGCTGCGCAGCGGCCGGCCGATCATCGGGATCGCCCAGACCGGTAGCGACCTGTCGCCGTGCAACCGGCACCATCTTGATCTGGCGAGCCGTGTGCGCGACGGCATCCGTGACGCCGGCGGCATCCCCATCGAATTCCCGGTCCATCCGATCCAGGAAACCGGCAAGCGGCCGACCGCGGCGCTCGACCGCAATCTTGCCTACCTCAGTCTGGTCGAATGCCTATACGGCTATTTCTTCGACGGTGTCGTGCTGACCACGGGCTGCGATAAGACCACTCCCGCCATGATCATGGGAGCCGCTACGGTCAATATTCCGGCGATCGTGCTGTCGGGTGGTCCGATGCTGGACGGGCATTTTGCCGGCGGCCTTGCAGGTTCCGGCACCATCGTCTGGTATGCCCGCCAGGAGCTTGCGGCAGGCCGCATCGACATGGAGAAATTCGTCGAGATGGTGGCTTCGAGCGCGCCCAGCGTCGGCCACTGCAACACCATGGGCACGGCGCTTTCGATGAACAGCATGGCCGAGGCACTCGGCATGTCGCTCACCGGCTGTGCGGCGATTCCCGGACCTTATAGGGAGCGTGGCCAGATTGCCTACGAGACCGGCAAACGCATCGTCGACATGGTGTGGGAGGATTTGAAACCTTCGGACATTCTGACCCGCAAGGCTTTCGAGAACGCCATCGTCGCGGCGAGTGCGCTCGGCGCCTCGACCAATTGTCCGCCGCACATCAACGCGATTGCCCGGCATATCGGCGTTGAGCTGGTCAACGCCGACTGGGACAAGATCGGCTACGATATTCCTCTGCTCGTGAATTGCATGCCTGCCGGCAAGTATCTCGGCGAAGCGTTCCATCGCGCCGGCGGCGTGCCGACCGTCATGGCCGAACTTCTGGCCAGGAAGAAAATCCACGGCGACGCTCTTACCGTCACCGGCAGGACCATGGCGCAGAATCTCAACGGGGCAACGCCGGCCGATGGCGAGGTGATCAAGACCTACGACAAGCCGATGCTCGACACTGCTGGCTTCGCCGTCATGACCGGCAATATTTTCGACTCGGCGATCATGAAGACCTCGGTC
>FLOH01001509.1_pt1 | contig 36356 bp, 53 predicted proteins | sample 756751 | NCBI WGS metagenome assembly FLOH01 (sample SAMEA4026879, study PRJEB14308) | marine metagenome | biome: coastal water; material: water | depth 74 m
GGGTAGACTGTCCACCCAATGCTCTCTGGAGGTGGGTTAGTGCTGGCGAGCAAGCCTGGGGGCCGGATTTTGAACCCTATCCAAAACGGAAACAGTTGAGGAGTCCACCCCATGACCGATAGAGACCGCCTGATATCCGAGATCGGCGCGAGCCTGATCCGTGACATATCGTGCCAGTCCTGTGCCGACCTCCGCGCTGAGCGGGACTGCCTGCGCTCTGAATTGCAAATAGAGCAGGGGCGGTTCGAGTCGGCTGTTGCGATGTGCAATGACCTGGAGATCGAGCGGGACGAACTCCGCGCCAACCGTGACCGGCTCCGGGGCGTGGTGGAGATGTTTGAGGCACGGGGGCAGCGAACGCCAGCGGAGGACGTTGGACGGCGGATCCGTGTCCCCTGCCCTGGGTGCGGAGGGAGCGGAGTGCGCCCTGGTAGACCATGCGAGGACTGCGACGGAACCGGCGATAGGTTTGTTCCGTTCCAGCCCGGATCTGGCGAGGGGGAGGGGTAGGACATGACCACCGACGACGCCACCCTCCCCGGTGCCCTGGCAAGCGACCCGAAGCTAATCCAACTCCGGCCCAAGTTCCGGCTGCAGATTGGCTATGTCATGGCCGAGCTTGAGGGGCAGGGGTTCCAGCCACGGATTGCGAGTGCTTACAGGTCCGCCGCCGAGCAGTTGGAGAAATATAAGAAGGGCTACAGCAAGTCGAAAAAGCCCGGCCATCACACATTCGGTCTAGCCGCCGACATCATAGACAGGCGCGTTGGCTGGCCTGATTGGGATGACAAGCCAGCGGTTGAATTAGCCGCTGCATTTGCTCATGCCCTGCGCGATGCCTGCGACCTTCACGACGTTGCATGTGGGGGATGGTGGAAACAGACCAATCCAGGGTGGGCGCGGCATGATTTGGGATGGGACCCGTTTCATACCTGGGATCACAAGGCCCCGAAGTCTATGAGGGTTGAATATGGGCCTGAGCAGTGGGGCTCCGGTCTGGTTGAGGTGGGCCCATGACCCGAGACCCACGCCACGACCCCCGCGAGGGCGACGAGTTGCCCGAGCGCGGGACCAGCCGCATCGCCATCGTGGACCTGGTCCGAGACGGGCAGGTCTACTACCGCGTGACGCAGCACGGGGCGCTGGTGGCTGCGCTGCGGACCCCGCTGGACAAGTGGCGGCAGTGTGCGGCCCGGCAGTGTGCGGCGGTGGTTGAGGTGGGGCGGGACGCCTGACTGCCCTGTTTTACCCCCCCTGTCGAGTTTATCATTTATTTTAACTCCAGGGGTTGACGGGCGTTAGACCGGGGCTATAATAAATCATGACCAACAAAGAAAACGCCCCGACCTGGCACAGAGCAAACAGCCTGGGCCTCTACCGCCGCTCAACCAAGACTGACAGCGGCCTGACGGTCTGGATCAAAAAGCACAGGACCTTGGGCGTGTGGACCGTGCTTACCTCTTCCAGCGCGGTGTGCTGCGACTCCGGTTACTGGGTTGGATGCCGGGGAACATTTAAGGAAGCCAAAGAAGAGGCCGCAGCTTTTTAGACCCCAACGCCCATCCCGGGGGCCAAGCCGGGACAAGGAGAGCACCATGTCATACGCCATCATCGAGATCCAGGAGTACTACGACGCCCCGAACCGCCGCGAGGCCATCCGCAACCACCGGGACGAGCCTTACACTTACGACACCCGGGCAGCCGCTCTTGAGGCCGTCGAGGAGTTGGACCAGCAGACCTACTACCTGAATCACAACCAGTATGGCGTGGCCTACAGGGTGCTGGACCTGAGCAAGCCGCGCAACCGGGTCCAGTACGACCGCCTTATCGGGGAGTGGTAGCCCATGGCCCTAATCAGAGACATCCTACAAGACGCCCAACGCGAGACCGACCCTATCCAGCGTGCCCGACTGTTCCGGCTGCTCCGAGACCTAGCAGCGGCCCTATCGGCAGAGCAGGAGTAGCCCATGGCCATCAACACATCCACCTACAGCCCCCGGCCCGACAGCGTATCCGGCCAAGTCCTGGCCCTGCTCCAAACCGAGCGTGACACGCCGCCGAGCCAGCGCGGGGTCTGGTCCCCGTCCAGCATCGCGGCGGCGCTGGAGCTGCCGATGGGTGGGGTACGGCAGGCGTTGAAGGCTCTTGCTGATTCGGGGCTGGTTCGTAAGGTCCCGGCGCGGTACGAGGTAACGGATAAGGAGACGCCATGACCACCAAAGACGTGATGGCCGCGCTGGAGCGGATAACCGAATCCATGGACCTGATGTGGGACCACCTGTCAACCGCTGCCCCGTCGTCGTCCGTGACCGAAGATATCGGCCAGCACCTTGAGGAGCACCAGATTGCCGACCTGGCCACCCTCCGCGCCTTCGTCACCGAGACGGGGCCGGTTCGGGAGGTGCTGGAACTCGACTGCGATATTCTACACCTTCGACACCCCGGCGAGTGGTGTGCGGTCAACGAAAAGATGCGCGGCACAGGCCCGACCTACGCCGCCGCCTGCACTGCCGCGCTGGAGGCGGTGGACGGGGCGGACCGATGACCAGCCTCTCCACAATCTACGCGCAACTCGCAGTCGTGGCCCAGCGTGACGCCGAGGAAATGGCAGGGCACATGGCCTGGCCACCGAAGGATGTGTCGCCCGAAGATATGGAGGAAGCGGAGCGGCTGTTTGACACGGCGGACGCCCTGCACGCTCGCGCAGTCAAACTGGGGCACAGTGGCGGGTGGCCTTTCTAGCCATCCCCCTCCGCCAGCGCCCTCGCCACCCGCCCGATCACAGCAGCCGCAAACGCCGCCGGATACTCACTGAGCAGGTACGCGATATAGCTAGCCCACAGATGCGCAGCGGCCTCGTCTACGTCGCTGGCATGGGGGACGGCGCGATCTAGGACTCGCTGGGCGCACACGGGGCAGCGGGCCACGACCTACCCGCCTGGAAACAGCCGCCGCTGCTCCTCGAGCTGCTTGTTATATTCGCTCATGCTCACCCCGGCCTGAGCTGCAGCGGTGGCCATGACCTTCTGCAGGTCCACGGTCTCGCCCGCTTCGGCGGCGATTTTTACCAGCCCGGTTACCAGGGAGACGATGGCGGCTACGATTAGGTCGGTCATTGGATCGCGCCCTCGGCCTTGGCCAGCTCATAGGCGGCAGCAAGGCCAGCTGTGACGGTGGCCAGCACCCGTTGTGCGGCCTCCAGGTTGTCGTTGATCAGGTGCCACGCGGCGGTCTGGATACCCCGCTGCAGCACGAGGTGGGCCTCATAGTACCGCTTGAGCGCGGACTGGCAGGACACCCACGGCCCGCAGTCCTTGGACGCCGCCACGCCATCAGTGACACACTTCTCAGCCTTGCCCTTGCAGACGGAGCTCCACGCCGGGGCGGCGCTGGCGTGCAGGGCGTTGACGCTCGTGGCCACAGTGGCCAGCCGTTGCGCCGGGGTCATCGCGCAGCCGCTCACCCCCAGGGCCAGCACCAGCACCATGGGCAGGACCGGGGGCACCTTGGTCTTCGCTCGCTTGATAGGCATCCCGGTGACCACCCTGAGCACCATGATAATCCCGCCGACGATGGCCACGGCCAGGGCGGCATACTGGGGCGACAGGAACTCATCCAGAAACCCGCACGCGGCTTCGAGGATGGACAGGGCCGCGACGGCGAACCCGAACCACATTGTCTTGCTTTGAAGCACTGGCTTGATTTCCATTAGGTCTCGTCTCCCTTGCTCGTTGGTTCGGCCAGTCTAGCACACAGCCGGTCCCGGTCCCCGTTGTTAAGACGCTGCCATTCACAGACGCAATCCAAATCTCTTCGCTTGCCGCACTCTCTATTAAAGCGGTCCCGGGAAAGTTTTAATAACAGTGCCCCGGCCCATGCTGCCCCACCACGGGTATTGACGATCCTCGCCAGCATCTTCCCGTCCCGGCTCGTCATATCCCAAACCAGGATTTGATGGGGACCGCAGACCGCCGCCTTGCCGTTGTTGAACCGGCGCGGGTAGCACTTGTATTTGGCCCGTTCATAGCGCCTGTGCCGGTACAGTATCTGTTTAGGGTGCCCGTACTCCATCTCCGCTGGCCGGTCAATCTGGCGCTGCGTGGGGCGCCGTGGGGAGCTGTCAGCGGCGTTCGCGAGGTACAGGGCCAGCAATGTGGCCAGGATGAGGGAGAGCAGGGCCAGGGCTATGCGGTCGGTGGTGGTCATGGGGCGGGGGCTCGGTCCAGTGCGGCTAGGGCGTCCCATTTGGCCCTGTTCCACAAATGAATCGCAGCAGGTTGGCTGAGATGGAACTCTCCGCGCTCCCTCGATTCCTGCATGTTCATTGCTTCGAGCAGGCCACGGGTTGCGGCTGCCAGATCCACCGCCGACACCTCACGCGGGGCCATTGCCCGGTTCCACAGGCGGCGGCATATATGCTCATCAGGATGTGAAACCTGCGCGCTGCACTTGCCGCAGTGGATCAAGTTGTACAACCCCCAACGCTCAAGCCTGACAACTTCCCCGCACTCACACGGCGCCAGTTGCCGCCCGTCGTCGTCGCTGGCGGTCATCTGTGGCATGTCCTGTTCGAGCGACCTCTTACAGTGGTGGCACTGGTCGCACTCGTGGTCCTCGATGCTCAATTCGCGGCTACAATAAGGGCATGGGTCTTTGTCCGGGGCGCCTGTCCAGCTTCCCGGGTTGTTTTCGTTCCTACCCCCACTTGCGCCTGGCATGGCAAGTTGAAGTCCGTCGTCGTCGCTGCTATTATCTGAATCGCTCATCGTGGCCTCCTAACAGGTCCTTGGGTGTGGCGCCGTCGGGTCTCATGTCCGGCGGCGTCTTTGCATTTTGGCAGGTTTCGCGGGGCGTGTCTACCCGTTGCCCTCTTTAGCCAGCACCCTGTCGAGCCGATCCGCCAGCCCCTGGACCGCCTGGCACTCGGCCATGGTACAGCCCTTGGGGATGACGGACCCGCGCCGGTCGTAGGCCACGGTGACCTCGTGGATCTGCTGGATCTTCGCCAGCAGTGCGTCGACGGCCAGGGTTAAGCTCCGGGCAGCCTCGGACAGCGCCGCGATGGAGGCCAGCCGCTCCGTGCGCTCGGTGGAGGACTCCTTCGTCCCCACGTCGCGGAGCATCGGCACTTTGGCCTTCAGGAGTTGGATCGCCCCCCAGGACAGGAGGATCCCCAGCACGAGGGCCAGGGTCAGCGGCGGTAGGCTCGCTAGGGTCATCAGTTTATCCACTTCATCCGTCTGCCTCTGCGCCGGTCAGGGCGCTGCTCCTCACTCTCTCGCCTGCCTACAGTCTCTTTATGACCACGTCGCTGATATCCACGTCGATCTCGGTTGCCGTCCCCTCATCGCTGGCCACCACTGTTATCGTGTCATACAGACCAGCGAAGTACGCTCCGGGGGTGCATGCTTGTGAGCCGATAGCAGCCCAATCATTTGGCCCTGGCTCGTCGCCTGTTCCGTTCGCGGACTGCATCGCGTACATGGTGTTTCCCATGCGAGCCACGCCGATCCAACGGTAGGTGTTCGCGTGATTAGTTATAGATGCACTAGATGCTCCAGCTCCGCCATCTAGCCAAATGAAGTGGTAACCAGCCTGAGCAGCCGCGCTCCCGTTGCCAGCCATAAACCAGTAATTTTCCAGGCCCACAGTGCTGCTCGTCATCCCGATAAACGCGCCTTTATAGTTGGCCTGCGCTCCCTGGTACTGGACCAGCATGTAGGCAAAGAAGTCACCATCCGGGGCCACGTAATCCCGTCGTGGCCCGCTCCTGTCGTTGTGCGTCCACCTCCCAGCAGCACCGGCTCCCACGTAGAAGGTCTTGTATCCGACCTCCTGCGTGATGGTCCCGTTGTTGGCCGTGTCCGTGCCGGTAGTGCTGGAAAGGTCGGCGTCGTCAAGATATGCCTTGCGGACTGATGGCGATGCAGTGATCCCCGTCAAACTCGACCCGTCGCCATCGGCCCGCAACAGGTCCCCGGACCCGCCAGCGGCCACGTCCTCGGCGGCGGCGGTGCCAAGACCAGTCACACCAGCGGCAGGCACGCCCGTGAAATTCGTACCTGTCAAAATCGGTGCCGTGCTTGGCTGAACTGCTGAAGTCAGCAGCGCCGCTTGTGCGTCAGTTAGCCCGCCTGTTTTTCCGTATCCCATTTTATACCTCGTACCAGAGGTCAAATCCGGCACTTACTTCACCACCACCACCCGCAGCCTTCGCCCTGATTTGCACGTCAGACTTCGCGGCTATAACAAGTGGGATGTCATAGGAAATCTGCCCAGTTCCGCCGTTAATACTGATCACCTTCTTGACCTGAAACACACCGCCAAATGGTCGCACGTATAATCGGACCTCTGTTGCCTTGACTATGGATGTGCTGGCGTAGAAACTTGTAAGGTATGCCGTTGAGCTTGCATTAGGAACGGACCAGATCGCCATTAGTGTCTGGTTCTCACCAGCAGCAATCATTGCCCGCTTCTTGCTGTCCGTGTCTGGAACTCCATCCGTAAGCGTGTCGTCCTCATAAATCCAGACATTCCCGGCGTTGTTTGTGGTCCCGGTGTTCTTGGCGCGGAATGCCCTGATAAATGTTTCAGTGGTGCCTATCCTGGTCTTGGTAAGGCCCTGGAGCGTTACGTTGATTACTTGAAGTTCCCAGTTTGCGTCTAGCCCCTGAACCTCAATAACCTGTCCATCTCCGGCGGCGCTACTGCTGATATAATATGCAGCGGCTGCAGAAGAGAACGTGTAGTCAACGCTTCCACTCCAAACAGATTCGAGGGCAGCGCCAACTGTGGGATTGTGGCCGAACTTGTTTACGGCGAAGTGGTTTGCAATGTTCCCCTCTGCGATATCGTACAGATACGGCATGGATGACGTTCGCAACTTTCGACCTACTGTGTCTAGGTCAGGCAGCGTGGCCTGTATTCTTGAGGGTCCGTAGCCCATGGAAACTACCTACCGCGCCAGTGCTCGCAGAAACCAATATAGGCGTTGGCCGTACAGTTGGCGTTGGTGTCCGTCCTCTGGACCTGGATCCGCTCGTAGGCCGTCACGCTAACCAGCGGCTCGGCCCATGGGGTGGCGGTGTCGCCGGTCACGGCGTAGGTCTCCAGGCGGGCCCACTTGTTTCCGATCGCGTCGTCGCCCTTGGAAGAGGTCAGTCCGATCACGGCGTAGGAGCCGCCCGCGTTGGCGTCGACCAACAGGTGGGCATACTCGCCCTTCATGCCCTGAGGAACAAGGACACCGTTGGCAGTTCCTGTCGGGTAGGCTGTGGAAGTTGAAGCGGTGTTAATGCACTGGTACCAGCGTGCGGGCGGGACCCATCGGGACATGCTATGCCTCCAAAACAAGGGCAACAGTATTTACAAACCGCTGCCAGGTGTATCGGCCCGTGACCATCTCCCTGTTACGGTGAGCAAGTCCTACGAGCGTTGTTTCGTCGGCCCTTTGTAGTTGAGAGATTAGCACGGAATCTTTTTCTATGTCACGGGCTAATTTGTATCCGTAGTAATCGCCATCCACATACCCGCACCCGGTGGACAGCACCGGGATTAGCCCCCACGCCATGGCCTCGAGGACCGTGGTGGGGTTGGCGTCGTGGATGCCTGGCATGATGAGGTAATCGTACTGGGCGACAATGGCCCGACCCTCATGGGTGGTTAGGTCAAGGTAGCCGTGGGCGGTGGCGCTGGGGATATGCCCGTACCCGATATGCCCAAAGAATGGTTCACCTGGCTTCGTTTTCCCGACAAGTTCCCCAAGATACTCCGTCCCCTTAATCGGAACCGTACAGCCGATATACAGAAACCTGCGCTCACCAGCCGGGTTATAGGACGGTTTCAGCGGCGGGAAGTATTGGGGGTCGATGGCCATGTCCAGGCGGGTTGCTGGCCTTGTTGGTGAAGAGTAAATCAAAGATGGCTTATTCGAGGGCCACCACCCCGCACCACAAATAGCAAAGTGGTGGTCCACTCTCTTCCAGACGTATTCCTGATCCCGCCGATACTCCTCCGACCCATTCCATGGCGCGATGCTAACAACCTTCTTCCACGGCGCACAAAGCGAGGTCCGAAAACATTTCCCCGGCTCCGGGTGCGGGTGGCCGATCAGAATGTCGTCGGGGCCGTCCGGGTAGACGCACAGTTGCTCGTCCCAATCGAAGCACCGGACCTGATGCCCGCGCTTGCGTAGCCCGGTGGCCAGGTTGTAGCCGATGGACCAGGGGGCTTTGGCGCGGCGGCGTTTGTCGTGCGGGTAGACTAGGTGGATGGTCATGGTTGGCCCTTCCTTTCCACCCACTCTTCATACAGCTTTTCGCCATTACTCCCGCGAACCTTTGGCAGCGGCGGGCGATTGTCCGGAAGCAACCCACTATTGTAGAGGTAATCGTGGTACATCTCGCGGTACTTGCACCCGTCAGTCCTCACAGGCCCAACATCTTCTGTTTCAAGATATATGCCGTCGGCGGAACACTGCCACGGCTGACCGCGAAAAAACACGCAATTGATAGAGCAGTGGTCGTCGTCCACAACCCTGATGCCAGGAGAAAATGTAACCCTTCTAAATGGTTTCATGGTTGGCCCTTTTTCTCTGCCTTGATCCTGTTAATGTCCGCTTCAATCTTGCCCATAAGCCGGGCGTACTCACCCGCGCCAATACGGCCATCCTCCAGCATTTCCATGACCGACAGCCGCGCCCGAGCAAGGCCGATCATCCTGGAGTCAACGGCGGCCCTGGCCTCGTCCCCGGTCATTCGCTGGCGTCAACGAACTCATGGGAGATGGCAACCGGGTTATCAGCAGCGCCCTCGTTAAGCGTCACAAGAACGGGGCACGGTGCCGCCCTTAAAGAAACCAGCAACTTGCCGAAGATGAGCAGTTTCTCTTCGTCCGTCCATTCCCCATCGGCGTGCTTAATGTAAAACGGGATGTTGTTCATGGCTGGCCCTTGGTTGTTTTAACGTCAACTATGCTATCAAACAGCCCCTTCAATTCCTGAAGCGAAACAAGGTCCCCATCAACGGAAGTCTCCAACACTCTCCCCTCTTCCCAGTCCTCAACGTTGAACCTTTCCAGATTCACAGAACAGAACGTGTAGCAGAGCGCGGCAATCTGACTTGATGGAACCGCTACCGTTAACAGAACTCCGTCGTGTTTAGCCATCACATCGCCTCCAAAATTTCCTGCGCCCGGTGCCGGTCGTGGGGGTAGACTAGGTGGATGGTCATGGGGTGCTAATCTCCTTTGCGCTTACGACCATTCCGCTCAACCATCCGCCACACTCACACAACCAATGGTCTGAATCTGAAGAATGTCCCTTTATTGACGGAACTTTGCACTCGCACGATTTCGGGCTTACACCGACTGCCGTGCAAATTAGCGTCTCCATCATGTGGCTCTTTACCTTGTTCTCCATCACATCGCCTCCAAAATTTCCTGCACCCGGTGCTGGTCGTGCGGGTAGACTAGGTGGATGGTCATTTTGGCGGTATATCCAATGGGGCTGTCTTGGCCTCTTCTTCCAAATCGTAAACCCATTCGACGTTTCTCCCCACCCTTGCGTCGATGGAAACCAGCAGGGTGTCAACGGCATCGCGCTGAACATTGGACATGACATAAGCCCCGCCCTCCAACCAGTCGCACAACTTATCCAAACTCTTTTTATACTCCCGACCGTCGCTGACCAACCCCCTGAAGTTTTCCAGTAGTTGACGGGTGGCCCTTATTAGTTCCTCTTTTGTTTGCGTCACATCGCCTCCAATATTTCCTGAGCCCGGTGCCGGTAAGTGTGGTGGGCCAGGACGTGGGCGCGACCATTGGCGGCAATGATTCTCAAATGTTCTGCGTTGGCCATGACTGAATCAAGCCTGTCCTTGGCCGTATGACCCGGCGCAGTAAAGTGCTCATCATAGCTGACGTAGTGCGTTGGCGACTCAAAACCTAGCCGATCAAACTCTGTAGATTTAGGCGCAAAAAGTACGGTTCCACAAGCCAACGTCTCCCAATACCGCATCACCAGCAACCCATCCCCACCACTGTTCGTGTGGTGGACATGGACCCGTAGCCGCGCCACGGCATCCGCGTACTCCTGACCGGTCTGCGTCTGGATAACGTCCACCCCCACCCGGCGTGCGAACTCCACCCGCTCAGGGAATGGCGTCCCAATGATAGCAGCCCCGCGCTTCGGGCCAGTGGTGGGCCGGAACCTGGTCTCGTCGGCGGCGTAGGGCAGATACTTGGACCCTGCGAAGTGGTGGAGCATGTCCGGGTTGGCTAGGAATAGGTGGTCCGGGTGCAGTTCGTGGACCAGGTGACGGTGCTGCTCCAGGTTTATGGCCGTATCAAACAGCCACATAAACAGCGGGACGCCGGGCCACTTCTGCCGCAGATCCAGGTATTGCGGGTCGCCGTCGCCGCACTCCATGAACACAATTAAATCTGGCGTCCACGGCGGCCCAGGCGCGATCTGCTGGCCCGTCTGGTATGTGGTGCCATAAGGGTGCGCCCGGTGGCCAAGACGGCGTAGAGCGCGGATTAGGGCTGCTCCCGTCTCCCAGCCTTTGCCGGGTCCTTGGTTCTGGCGGTAGGTTACTAGGACGTTCATGGTTGGCCCTTATTCGGTCAACTCGCCAAAGTGGTCGCATAGGTCTTCAATGCGCTGCTCTAATTTTTCAGCTTCATTTCCAATAACATGCGCCGCGTTGTAAATCTTTGTCAGCGCGGCTATAGCCTGCATGTTGTCAGCAACCTCTGTTCCACGGATAGCATCAACTAGCGCCCGCCACGCCTCATCAACATTCTTTAACTCACTTGAGATTCTGTCGTCGTTCATAGATTGGCCCTTTCGTCCTCCGGCAACTACGGCAACCGCACAACCGCCTCAAAACACTTGACCCCGTGACCCATGTCCTCCCCGAACGCCCGCACGGAATCCAGAGGCGACATCAGCGCCCAGTTGCCCACGCACTTCATGTGCACCCTGACGTCCCTGTCATACTTGCCACGTTCCCGGCTGCTCAGCGACCCAAGCCACGCCTCATGCTTGCGCTGCAGCACGGTTACCCCGGCGTCGGTGAGGTGAAAATAAATCGGCGCGGTGAGGTCCATGTCTTTGATCCCTGGGATAGCGGGGGCAGGTGCTTCGGCGGGTCCAATCTCGACAACCGGGACAGCCACGGGCGGGGCTGGAATCGGGGCAACCACTGACTGCGGCGCCTTGGCCTTGACGTTTACCACGGGCCTGACCACGGGTGACTTTACCGTCTCTACCGGGTCCATGTCGCTCGCCTTGATTCCTGCCTTGCCAAGCTTAATGCTCCCTGTGCTACTCTTTTTCTTCGCCATCTTCATCTCCGTCCAATATGTCAGCCAGCCCAAGATAATCGGCCAGCGGTCTGATATCTTCCACATGCTGGCTCAACGGCCTGAGCATGTGCGCGTCTATGTAGTGTCCTGCATTGAGCGCGTTGCTGTCAATGTTCCAGCATGCCCGGTCCACCCGGCCCCGGGCTATCCCGCCGTCCCATCCTCGCTCGACCTCCACTATCCGCTCCGGATGGTTCCAGACCTTGAGCAAGTGACGGAGCAGGGATTCGTCAGAGAACGGCTCCACCCACGGATCATCCTTGCCGTCCAGCTTGAACCCGCCCCAGTATTGGAGCAGCCGGTCAAGACGGTGGTTGTTCGGGTTGACTATCTCCAGCCACGTCCCCCGGTCTGCTAGCAGGTAGCAAATGGGATACCGCCCCGGCTGGTCGTAGGCGTCGGAGCTGGCGGCGAGGAACGTCCCCGGCTGGTACATGTCCTTGAGCCAGTCAAAATAGCCCGGGTTGAGCGGCAAGATGTCCGCGTCTGACAGCATGGTCACGCCCGGTGTTTGCGACGCCGTGATCATCCGCGAGATCTTGGCCAGGTTCCCGGCTGGCATCAAGTGCGGCTTCGGGATGATGGTGGATTTGAATCTCGGGTGAGCGCCGCCAGCGGTTACCACGTCGCACGGGTGGCCCATCCGCTCCCATGCAGCAATGACCAGGGGGATAAACTCGGCGTATGGGGATAGGTCTGTGGATATGATTACGCGCATTGGACCATTGGGTTGACAATGAATGTTGGCATTGATTCATATGCGTGCATCGCCTTCCCATATACAACGTGCAGTTTCTCGCTGGTCCGTGGCGGTAGTGTCCTCCAGTCGGAACGGCGAGGGATGAACTCGAACCCGTCCATACTCATCCCCGTCCACCTCTCAATATCCGCGACGTGGTCCATGATGTGCTCATACTTTAGGAACGCGATGTTATAATTGCGCCTCTTGTACGATGCCCACCGTGTCAGATGGTCCTCCAACGCGAACACGTCCAGGCCATAATCAAGGTAGCCATCAAGCGTCGAGTTGTGCGCCTTCATCCATGAGTCAGAGTCACCCTGCATGTTTACGCAGTGAGTTGGGTTGGACATAAACCCACGATTAAAGTAGCTCACCACTGCATCATATGGGTTGCCGTAGACGTAGAGAATCCGGCTTCCAGCGGGCGGCAAACCAGGGGCGCGGGCGTGGACATTCCACCACGGGACGCCTCCTTTTATTCTGAGCCCGAAGTGTTTGACCAGTGCATGCGTTCCAGCCGCTCCGGGTGTCACTAAATACACTGGCTGATCTATATTTGCTGGGAAACTGATTTGATTTGAACTCATCGGCAAACCTCGCTCCATGCCGATCCAAGTGTCTCCCAACTAAACCGGCTGGCCATCTTGTAGGCGTGGATTGATGCGGCCTGGGCCCACTCGCTGGACGTGTTCAGCATTTGGCACAGCATATCCCCAGCACGATCTGTGTCCACCATGGCGTAATCTGAGCCTGTGCCTATCCTGTTGATGGACCCAATGGGGAGAAGAAACCGCGCATCATTTTCGTATTCATTCATCGGCCAAGCATTGGTAGCAAAGCACGGCATCCCGGTGGCCATGGCCTCAAGCGGAACAAGCGCATGGCCCTCGCACCGGCTGGTGAATAGCAGAGCATCCCCCTCGCTGAAAAGTTCATCCTTGTCATTGACAAACCCGTGGAGGATATCCAGCCCCGGGACGCCATCGGCAAGGTGGATCAGGTCTGCCGGGGGCTGTCTCCAGCACCGGACCACAAGCCGATATCCGTCAAACCCTAGCCCGCTGGCCTTCCATATTGCGACCGCTTCCGGTGTGCCCTTGCGATACTCATGGCCAAACGAGCCAGCCACATGGAGCAGCGTTTTGACTTCCCGGATTGACCTCATCGGCTTTAACTCAACCGGCCATGGAAGATAGTCGGATGCTGTGCCGAGCTCAACCAGCACCCGGTGGGCGTGCTTAGTAACCGCGATGATGTCGGTAGCAATCGCCGCCTCTGTTCCAGTTGCAGGGTTCTCCCACATGGGCACAAACACCCGCCGCTCGAACCCGGAGATATCCACGTCCAAGCTGGACTCAATGAACACCACAGTGGAGCCGTGGACGGTCTTGGGCTGGCTCCCGCGCTGCACCACCTCAACCGATACCCTGGTGGGCCACACTACCCGGGGCGCGGATGGCATGGACTCCACCGCCACCACATGCGTGATGGGCTCGCAGTGTGCTGCCAAGTCTGCAGCCATGATGCCGAGACCGCAAGCGTGGGCTGGGGCGATGAGGGTGCTCACGGCATCACCCCCACAACAGTCACATTCCAGTTATGCCTGGACACATCCACCACCTCACACCCGCACTCAGCCAGCGCCCGAGACAAGCGCCCGCCGCTGAACCCGCACAGGTGCGCCATGCCTGGGCCGTTCTGCCCGCCGAATATGCGCCGCATACATTCATCAAGCTCGACGTGGTCGGCCATGGCTGCGGCCTCGAGGACCCGCCTGGATAACGCCTCCATGTCGGGACACTGCACCGTGATGCGCCCGCCCGGTTTTAGCAGCCCGACCCAATGGGCCAGGACACGGGGCCACTCCAGCAGCGGCATGTGTTCCAGGATGTCGCTGGCTAGTATCTCGTCAACGGTCCCGGGCGGTATGTCGAGCCGGGTCACGTTGCCGGGGGTTATCCCGGGGTGCATTGGGTGCGCGTCTATATTGGTCCAGCCGGGGCGGATGTCGGGGCCGCAGCCGAGGTTTAGGCGGGTGGTCATGGGATGGGTTCGCCCCACTTCGCATCCGGGAACCCCGCTGCCTTCCGGGTCAGGAACAGCCGCTCACCATGCGCCCAATTCTCAGGCCGGTAACTTCGCCGCTGTGTCTCATCCCGGTCGGCACCCTTCCAGTCGTGTTTAAAAACAATGTGCGGCGCCTCAACCGTGACACCGTCCAGCATCGCCTTCTGGCCCAAGTCGTCGTCACAGAACACGGACACATAACCGGGGTGCCACATGCCGCCCACCCGCTCTGCATAGGCCCGGGTCAGGATGGCAATGGTCGGCAGCCACGGCTTGTCCGCGTTGACTTCCGGGGCGGTTCCATCGTTGACGTGCAGCACCACGGGACGGGTCACGTCCTTGATCGCGTCCAGGATGAGCAGGTCCCAATCTTGCGGCGGCGTTAGGTCGTCGTGAACCTGGACCAGTACTTGCCCGGTGGAGGTCCATGCAGCGCGGTTGTACGCGTCTACGTTGCCGCGATTGGTGCCGGTTATGAGCTTGGCGTTAGTCGCAACAACTGTGCTCCACAAAACATCAATGACCGCTGGACCAGTATCGGGGGCCCGTGGAACGGCTATTTTAGACGGCCTACCGTGTGTGTCGTGTTGCTCTGCTCCGGGGCCAACGCCGCTCGTCGGATCATCCTCATCCACGCTGAACAGGTACTCCAGATTCACCTCACCGCTCGCCCTCTCCAGCCACTTCTCCCGAGCGGCCAACGCCATCTCGGGCCGTCCCCGTGTCGCGTGGCATAGACTGATGGTGATGTCTCGCAATGCCAGACCATGGCCCTCAGTTGCATCCTCAACGGCTTTCGGTTCCAGTCCGGTAGCAGGGACTGGCACGGGACCGGGGGCCGTCTGTGGCTGTTGTGGACCCGCGTCCTTGTCGACGGTGAACGGGTACATGCCCCAGTGCTTCGTGTTAGGGCGGGTGGCCAAATAGGAGAAGTGTCCGAGCCGTCGCCCGCGCTCGCAAAAGGCCCAGTCCTCGGAGTTGACAATCAACTCGCCGGGGGCGTTCGGATGCAACGCGATGTTCGGCATGAAAATCGGGACGTATCCGGGGGCTGGAATCTTGCCGTAGCACTCCCACTGCAGCATGGTATCCCAGACCTCTTCCACCACACACCGATGGTAGGCAGTCATTCCCGAGCCAACAACCGGGCTATGAAAGCAGCCGTCCGATCCGATAGGGGACGTGATGGCCGAGCCGAACATGGACGCGATGCCCTCCCCGATTACCTTCTTGGAGATGACAGATCCCACGGTTCCACGGGTGGCCGCTGCCAGCCGCGCAAGGTGGAGCAGGTCCCCCTCGTACCCGGTGGCCGTGTCCGGGTTGGTCCACTCGATATCATGGTCCACCATGAGCAGGACCTCGTTATCGGACTCCAGAAACGCCTTTGCCACCATGGCCCGGGACCGGTCTATCAGCGCATCGTCGCCGGGGACCATGAGCGTCACGGGCCACAAGCGGGGGCTGAACAGGCCGGATACGTCCACCCCTTTAGACCGGAGTAGGTTGACGGCTGCAGCTCCAGCGGCTTTCTCGCTGTGGAAACTGATCGCCTGGTTCGCCATGGCGTGCGTGTTCTTGTTTATGCCGCCGTACCCGAACAGGGCAAACGTGGTGGATGGCCCGCCGAAATCGCCCCAGTGCTCTCGCATGCCTGCAAAGTCGACGGCAACCGGAGCCCGCACGGGTGGCTTCGGGTCCGGGGCGTTCGGCATGATGATCACTTCTTTGGCGGACGGCTTGACCTTGATCTCTTCGGCAAGCGCTTTGGCCGCGTCGATATCCGGGCGGCACCATTCGGGGGCGGACTTCCAAACGCTAGTTGACTGGAGTTTCCAAACTCGCCACCCGAGCGGGGGCGGGGTTTCGTTCTGGTTCATATTGGCCCTTTGTGCCGCAGAAGGCGACAAGAGGAAAGGTAGCAAATAACACCCGGACTCGTCAAGACCCGGAAATAAAAGAGCCCCGGACCCCTCGTGAAAAGGGCCGGATCCACGGCAACGGCTACCGCTGCAAAGGGGACCGGGGCAAGCGTGTTAGACTGCAGACTGTGGCATTTTGGCGCGGACGGACATGGAGTGGACGAAGATGGACCCGGCGTTACATGAGCCGTAAATGTCGATCTTGTTCGTTCGCGCCGCTATCTCGGTGGCCCCTGATTCATCCTGGGCTGAGTTGATAATGATGTCGTCAATTGTGAACCACGTCGGGCTAGCCGTGATGGTCTCTCCAATTACAAATAGGTCTGAATTTGACCATGCCGTCTCGGCGTACATCACCCCGTTGCAATCTGCGTTCGTGGCAGACAGCAGCGCGTGGATCTGGTAGTAAACCGTGGTCCCGCCCGCCGTGTCCTCGGGGCCGATGCCTTGCCGGTAGCCGTGGACATATATCCCCGGGGTGTCGGCGTTCCGGCTGGTGACGGAATGGTCCAAGAAGTTGACCCGGTTGTTTGGCTGGTCATCTGCCGCCGACACCACCATGCCGAGCTGGTCCCCGGGGCTGGTCCCGGCCTGGCTGAATCCGGACCCGTTGCCCTGAGCTGCCCAACATGCGGCGGGCGGGATGACGTTCTCACGCAGTTCGGCAAGGCGGGCGCGGCAGTCCTCGGCCAGGTCGTTGAGCACCGGGATGGACGGTTTGGCTTTGGATGGCTCCACCGCCCCGTGGCCCATGGTGCTGTCGAGGGTCCGCGCTGGTTCGGCGTACACCACGATGTCGATGGGCCGCATGCCGCCGTAGATGTTGAAATCGCTGTAGGTGTTGGCGTTTGTGACGGCGCCGCGTGGGAGTTCGATTACGTCCAGGACTAGTTCGCGGTAATAGTTTGACGTGCTCGCGTTGGTTATGTAGAGCGCGTTAACCGACTCGCCAGTCCCGAGCGCGTTGGTGCTTATGTATGTGTTGGTCCAGTCTGCCCAGTTTAAATCAGGGTTTGGAGGGACCGACATGACATAAGCAACGTAGTTCGTGGCCTCTCTATGTCCGTCATACATTGAAAATTGGTACAGTGGAAGTACTGCGTTCATATCGTCCGGGTGTCTATATGTTCCAGCAACCTGGCTTGTCGACATCGCGAACACAACATGAGCGGTCCTGCCAAGTAGATGATTCAAGTTCCCGGCCACGATTGCAGGGGCGAGAGATGAGCAACCCATTCGGCGGGATGCGCTATCAATATCAATGGTCCAGTTTTCAGAGAACCCACTAACATCCGTGTTGGCCCAGTACGGGCTTGTGGTTGTCTTCGTCATCGAAGTTCAGCCCGCACGCCTAAGTAGGACATCTCGGATCGGCTGGAAGCGTCCCCGTTTGCAGCCACCACCGTCACGTAAACCATCTGTCCTGCCAGCCCTGAGTAAAGTACGATGCCGTCGTTGTGCGCCCACTTCCACCCGTTGGAACTGGTTGTGATTGTCTCTGAGTCAAAGTTCCCAACGAACGCCGTCGCCGTGAATGCTGCGCGGTCGCCGTAGAATGGGACCTCGGATGCGTAGACGGTCCATGCCACTCCGGCTGTCCCTGCGCTGCGCCGGGTGCAGGCATCGAATGAAAGCACGCTGTAGCCATCAGGGACGTATAGTGGCCCCCACACGGCGACCACATGGGCTGCGGTGGTGTTGTCGGCAGACTCCCAATAGGGGAAGCATATCTGCCCACGCCTCGGGGCACCCACCAGCATCTTGTAATTGTTCAGGGCGCTAGCCATGTCTGCATAGCACCGCACGGACAGCGGGTCGTTTTGGCCCGTCTCCACCGTGGTTACTGGGCGGTATTGAGTGTTGGCGTATGCGTCTAATGTTCCGCTCATTGTCCCCTACTTATACACCTGTGCGATGTTCACGTCATTGAGCAATTCCGTGGATGAATTCGCCTGCCAGGTCCCCTTCCCGTCAGTGTACTGAGTCGTGTTGATAACGGGGAAGTCGGAGAATGTCATAAAATATTCCGTGTTCCCGCTGACATCCCATCCGGTCAAGTCCGTCCCCGGGGGCAACTGCACGTAGTGGTTGCCACTGTAATACGCGGCGGCTGTGTTGAATGGGCCAAAGACAGCCGGGTTGGTGGCATCGGCTGGTGCCCGCTCTATAATCTGGACAGCCCATCCACTGTGCGCTGCAACGGCGTTGCCGTCGTGGTGGATGCTGGCGTTGCTCGTAAACGTGTACGGGACCAATTTGACCTGGTCTACCGCGTTGGCAAACCCACCAGCGGCTGCGGCCCTGTCCACCAGCGCAGCCGGGGCCCACGCTGCGGCAAGAACACGGTCGTGGAGCATGAGCATGACTTGCCCAATATTGTCCTTATAATTCCAGGTCGAAGACAGGACCGTGGCCAGGCATGACGTGGTGCGGGTCCCGCTTCCGTATGGGTCTGGAATAAGGCTTGAGGTGTACTTGATAATGTCACCAGCGAACACCCGGTTAATGTACGGCTCGGCAAGTGTCTGCGTAACCACGGGCAGTGCGAACCGGATCCACCTCTGGAGCAAGGCTGCGTCTAACATCCTTTGAGCGTTGGCTTCCTGGTCCGTCCCAAAGTCAACGCCCTGGTGTTCGATCTTTACCTGTTTGGTCCCCTGACTCAGTGCGCTGTCAACGTCCGTGATCATTATCGCAGGGCCAAATTTGTCCTGTGAGGTGTCATATCTCATCTTGCAGGCGTACTGGTTTACCACGGTATCCGTAGACATGGAAACCGTAGGCGTTTCGTATGGCATCGCCCGGGTATTGTCCCCAAGTGTCTCGGTCCACCCATCCACGCCGGGAGAGTGGAGCACCGGGCGCATCGTCAACTTACCCTTGCGCCAGCACAAGACATACCCAAATAGTTTGCACTCCCGCTTTAGCAGTTCAAGCCATGACGTAGGCGTGTCAATGGCGTACAGCCTACGGTGCCCAATTCCAGACGCGCCGGAAAGTGCGAACTTGTCTGCCTGCTTAAATGATTCAATGTCCACAAGCGAGGACTGGATTGACATGCTCAAATCAAGCGGGCATCTATCGTATGTTGAGTGATTATATCCACGGGTCCCGGTTGATAACAGCGGGTAGAGCAGCAACTCAAATGGCCCACGCGGAGACCCTGTCCCGTTCGTCTTCGGCTTGTAGTGGGGGATATAAACCTGCTGTACCTCCACTTTTTCGCCCTCGTATTCCTGGGCTACATATCCGTCCGCGCTCAAGACCTTCATGGGGTCAGGGGTAACCAGTGTTAGCGAGTTTTGGCCAGTGGTTACCCGGGCGCTGTACCTTGCATAATATGCCCCATCCTTGTTTTTCAGGTTCCAGAACGGCGCGATGGCCGCGTCATCAATTTTGATGGCTGCCTGCGGCGTGTCAGAGTCTCCCTGGTCTGTCCAGAAAACATCTGCGTCAGAGACAAGTAGCTTTGACCCGTTGTAGTCTTGGTGTAGTGGATGGTATGCAACGCTGTATTTATTTTTCCCCTCTATCTCTGTATAATAATATGCGGCGTTACCGTAAGGCTTTTCCTTCAAAGACGCGTATTGCTTGCCTCGCGATTCAAACCCAAGAGCCCCAAGTGCGTGGTTTGTCTCTCCACTTGGCGCAGGGTCCATCTCTATGTTTGATGGTATCTCGGTGTTTTCGTTAATGCTGCTGTCCGGCTGGCTTAATATTTGTAGAACAACCTTGCCCTTTATGTTTTTTGTTGATGACAGGCTCCCGCCCGTGGCAAGTGTGCTATCAATTCTAAACTTAATGGTTCTAACGATGCCGTTTCCGTTTGTCCACACTCCGGGGAACGTCCCCCTTGATACGGAAAGAAGAGAGTTTAGCGTAGCATTGAGCGCAATAACTAGACTGTGCGGGGTGTAGGCACCAGTTGGAATTTTGAAAAACCAGTGAGTACTCAGCGTTCCATCTGTCGCATATTCATAAATCTTGACGTCCCTGCCCTTCGAGCCTTGAATGTTTATTTTATCAAGGTGCCCAACTGACATTGCCGCTGGAACTTTTGTTCCTAGTTCGTCAGTGATGCTAACGCACGCGATCTTCCACGTCCCATTCTCCTCGCCTGCGAACTGGATCTCATTGGATATGCGCCCGGTCCAAACCAGTTGGCTTTGAGACTGGGCATTGTATGCCCCGGTCTTGCGGTCCCATGTGGTCAGGTAGTAGGCAACCCTTCGTCCGTTCATGGCGAAGTTTACGGATCCAACGTGGGGCAGGTATCCACGGCCAGCAGTAGGCGGCGTGAAGTAGGAATAGCCAAAGGTGCTGTCTATATCAACGGCAGGGTTTAAGCCCTTGGTGACGTTTAACAGTGCGTGGGCGTTTGTGTCCCCCCAATTAATAGACTCGCGGGTGACATATCCATTGGAGTTTGCTGACAATGATCCAAGGGCATTTAGCGGAATCCAATCAGCGTTGGCGTTGATCTGACTCTGGAGAGATGCCCCGGCCTGCATGCGGGCGTGCGGGTTGAATGTCCACCGCCCCGTGGCAAACAGCTTGCCGAAGTAGCTGGTTCCATCCGAGTCCTTGATGTCCTGGAACCCAAACGTCGCCGCGCTCACCTGTGGCGATGCCTCGCCCAAGTTGATCTCGTTGGCGAACTCTTCGGGCGGGTCCAGGCACACCTTGATGCTGCGGCTCCACCCAGTGGGGGTGCCGTGGCTTGAGTGCTCAAATAGCAGCGGCTCCACGCCTTCAATGGCGACGTAGCCGACAATGTGGGCGCGGGTGGCTGTGCTTAGGTCTGAGGATACGGTCATTTATGGACTAAGAAATGGAGGGGACCACCACTCGCACCCGTCGATCTTGCTGACAAACTTAGCAAACGATAGAGGGTCGGATGGGATTTGGCCGTCTTTGGTCATCGACTTACTCGCTTTTCCACTGCCTAGCAACAGGTCCATTGTGTCTAAATCGATAGAGGTACAATCACAAAAGACATTGGGAGACCCGTCGCTTGTGTATGACAATTTGCAGTTTGCGGAGTATATGCCACTCTCGCAATCCCACTCGATTCCCTTTGCCCCGTTTGTCTCATATGAACCGACACTCTGAGAACACCCGCCGAAATCTGGGCTATTTACCGACTCTTCCACGCCCCCACACCCGACAGCCAGCACCAACATCAAAGCAGCGATAATTTTTATCATGGCCCTACCTCCTGTTTCTTCAACAGTGGCAGGTTGCTGAGATATTGAAAGGCTATTCACGGGCGCCGGATTATGCCACGTACTTCCACAGGTTCAGTTCCACGCGCCAATATCCGTTATAATCTCGGATGTTGCGCCCGACCAGGCTCACCATGGACTCCACCGGCTTGCCCTCTTCCGGCTGCCAAATCCCGGTCTCATAGTCGGTGGAGTTGCCGTCCGCCGTCCGGTCTGGAAAACATCGCATGGGGCTCCCCTCGTGGATCACGTCCTCAAAGAACGCCTCGAACGACCCCCACCACGCACTCCCATTCTTCCAGACCTCGGAGAACGCCAGGTGCATATACTCGAACCGTCCATCATGCAGCAGGTTGCCCTTGCGGCTGTATGTCTGGCCAGTGGGGGAGCGGTGAAGCTTCGTGGTGGATACCGGCGTCCACCAATCGGATAGACTGCCAGGGTGGACGGACAGCCCACGGGACGGGAACCAGCAGTAACGGGCCTGATAATCCCCGGTATATGTCCCGGCCCCGGACTTGTTGCCGTCGAAGCCCAGCAGCGTGCCAAGTCCTGCATCCGTCCACACCAGGTCGACCACTGAATCCAGCGTGATGGTGATCTTGCCCGTGGTGGTGGACTGGGTCACGGTGGCGGTGGGGAACGATGCGCCGCCGTTAAGCGCCCGGATAACGGCCTGCATATGCTCCACCAACTGAGTGGACCCGGCCCCGGACATATAATAGTCCCCGGTCGTTAGGCTGGCCGCGAACGCTCCGACCATGAAATCTTTTGTGGCGTCCGTGATGCTGAACAGCCCGAGGTATCTTTGCAGTGTCATGGCTAGGAGGATACCGTCTGCTGGCGTCCGATGGCAGTGCTAATGCTGCGGCTCCGGACGAAAGCCGAGGACGGGTCGTAGGGGTCGTTAAAGAACACGTTTATATTTACTGGCCTTTTGTCCTCCACGGTCTGGCCGAACTGCTGTGTCCCGGTTGTGGTGTTGCTCTGCGCCGTGGTGGATCCGGAACTAGACGCGGTGGCCGCGCTCATGCCGAGGCCAGCAGCTCCAGCAGCGATTGCGACGGCTCCATACAATCCAGCGGCTACCAACTTGCTCGCGTCCGTGAATCCGGACAGCGCATACTCAGCCAGGGAAAAGATTGCCTTGGCCGTGGCCTCGGCTGCCAGGGCCAACAGGGACGCTTTGAGCGCCTTGGCAATGGCTGCAGCAAACGAATCACCGGACTGGATTGCCGCGTCCGCCACGCTCCACAGGCTGGAGGCAAACGAGGAGAACGCGCCGATGCCCATGTCTACCACGTCGGCGGTGGTCTCGTTTACGGAGGTGCGAAAGGCCGTGACCTTGTTCGCGGCAGATACCGTGGCCGCTCCGACCTTGTTCAGTTGCGCGGCCAGCTTCATGTAGGCGGCGGATGCAACATCGCCGGTTGCGGCCATGGCGTCCATCTTGGTCTTGATGGATGCGAACTCAGCGTTACCCGCCTGCAACTTTAGGAACATCTCCTCATCGAAGATCCGGGCCAGGGGGATGTTGGATATCGGCACGGATGTCGCTGCGGTCATGGCTGCCTTGACGTTGGCTGCTACCTTGGCGGATGCGGTTTCGGCCTTGATGATGTTGGAGATAAAGTTTTCTGATGGGCCAGACTCGCTGGGTGAATATTTTTCAAACTTTAACTCGGCGTCCTTGACCGTAACCTTTTTGGGAGACTTTGCTTTCGCTGTTTTCTTTAGAAGCTCCTGCGCTTCGAATGCTGCGATCTGCGCCTTTGCTATTTTGTTCTGTCCAGCGATAAAGGCGTCATGTTCCTTCTTCTGCGCCTCGTCCTCTATTGAAACCCTGAGCTTTGTAAACTCCCTCTGCTTTGCGGTGTATTGGTTATAAAAACTTAGTGCTGCGGCGAGCTTGCTCTTTGTTCTGAAAAAAGACTCACCCTTGATGAATGACCGGTCTGTGAAATCAACTTCCTTTCTAAGCTCAATCATTTTTCCGGTCATTTCGGTGATCTGCCCCGATATCTCCATCATCTTTCTACGGCGCGGGTCACTCATCTTGTTCATGGCTTCAGCCGCTTCGTTTAACTTATCGGCAAAAGCTGAAAGCGTTGGCGTGCCAAATACAAGAGAGGACAGGAATCTTCCAGCAGCTCCGGTAGCATTGTCTGCAGCTGTCCCAACTGCTGTGTATGCACCGCCGAGACTATCAATCTTTATCTCGGCATCTCCAGCAAGCCTGTTTAAATCTGCAAGTGCAGCATTAATAAATGCCTGCTTTTTTTCCTGTTCGGTAAGCGCACTTGAGACGGTGCCGATTGATTTGGCGTATGTGTCGCTTGCCTTTGCCGCGTCAACCTGGATTCCAAGGTTGTCCAGGATTGGCTTTGACAACCTTGAAAGACCTGTCATAAGGTCGTCGATTGCCTTACTTGTGTCCCCGCCAATCTTCTTTGAGGCAACGACTGCACCCTTTGCCAATTCGGCAAACTGCTCATTTGTAAACCCAAGTTGAAACGCGGTTGATTTATTGCTGGCCTTTAGCAGTTCTTGATCTGAAATAAAGCCCTTGGTTGCATCCCTGGCTCTTGATATATCAATTTCACTTGCTGCCCACAGTGCATTTAATTCGACGCCCCTGCCAATTAGACCAACCATTGCTGCACCAGCGCCTACAATTGCTGCGCCGATTCCAACAACCGCACCACGTAACGCAGTTTTTAATGTTCCTGCAAGTTTCGATGATGTTTTATTTAGTTTATCCTGAGCAGATGCCAGTGCGACGACCTTAGTTTTTGCAGCGCCAACCTTGCGCCCCATGCTATCAATCTCGCCGCTCAGTCTCTTCGTGGCGTGGTCAACCGCTTTTTCGGTGCGCTCTGCCGCCTTCATCTCCTTGACGAAATCTTGGATCTTCTTGGCGTTGCCCTTCATGTCGAGTCGCCACTCGGTGATCATCTCTTGTGTAGGGACAGCCATGATTATTTCCCTTCCGTCAACTTCTTGGTGGAGACGTAAAACGAATCCCAAAGCTGGCCGGTGTCAACGCCGTATCCGGTGTCTCTTGCTACCTGCATCCCAGGACCGTGCCTATAGTTCTGGTTCCCGTTCCTGGCCCTGAACCCCTTGCTCTGTCTTATTTGAGCATTGGTCTGGCGGGCAGGCTTACCTCCGGTGGTGAGCCCCTTTTTCATGTGGCCGCGATAGGTCTCAAGTAGTTTACGTGACACCAGTTTGGCACCCATCATTAACGCGGCAGGACTTCCACGCCCACGAATGGACCGGTTGATGGCGCGTCTCCAGATCTCTTTGAAGTCGGCCATCTCGGATCTTGTTGTGAATATCGGGTTGCGCCCCTCGTTGGCCAGGCCGTTGAAGAGGATTTGGAGGTTGTCCCACCACTTCTTCCCGTTACCGCCCTTCATGACGGTCGTGACCCGGCCCCTGCCTTCGTTCTTGTATTTGTAAGCAATGCGCCCAGGGTGAGCACCAACCTGTGCAGCAACCCCTGTTCCCCCAAACGTCTTCGCTATCTGGTCTGTGGCCTTCTTGCGCCCCCGAGTAGACACACCACTTTGCCCGGCCATTAGTCCGACTCCATTATCCTAGCCTGGTAGTACGAGGACCACTGGCTCTCTTCCGCGTCCGCCACCCGGAGCAGATCCAGGTGAGGAGCTGGCAGATCCCAGACGTGACCCAGGGCCCCGCGCCGGTAGTCCTCAAGGTCTGATAGAACTATTTGCACGGGTTGCTGCTCCCAGTAAAAGTTTTCACACGTCCGGTTGTACGGTGCTTCGTCTGCGCCTCGGGACCGCGCCTGACCTGTTCCGGTGTACTCCGGTTTCCATCCACACCCAAAGACTTCCCAGTTGTCATCATGCCCGCCGTTCAGACATTCATCGCATGACATATCCACGCGCCGGACAACCTTGGTTCCACACTTGCCCTCTTTGGCTACTCGCCGCCCCCAGATGGCAGCTTTGAGTCCCTGGATAAAGGGGCAGCAGCCTCGCTGATCCGCATGACCATAATGCCCACGGAGATGATTACGTCCGTGATCATGTCCGCGTCCTTGAGCCAACCCTCTGTTACCGCGTCGCCCATGCCAGACCAGTTGGACCGCTTGACCTGTGGCTTTTGCTGCCGCTCGCCGCTGGTGAAATCTTCAGAGTAGTAGTTATCCACCTTCATCACGCCGAACCGGAACGCCATCAGGAATTGGTCGTACCCGGACATGCCGCCAATGTGGGCGCGTTGTTTGTGTGTGAGCGGCTTGATGTGGAACCAGGTGGGCTCCTCGCCGTCCTTGATGGTCAGGTGTGCCTCATCATAATAGGATTCCTCGTACTTAACGAGGTCGGTCCCATCATAATCAAGTGCCGGGTCAACCAGTGTGACGGGCTCGCCGTCGTCTTTGTCGAACCGGATTGCGATGGCAACCTTGCGGCTGCCGGTGCTGTAGCGAACTAATGCCATGGCCCTTCGTCTCCTGCGGTTGGTGGTGGTACTAGAAGCGGTGGATTACCAGCGCGGACCTATTGAGGTCGGTGTTACCCGCGTCGTAATCCTCATCGGCGCGGAGTTTGATCTTAACGGCGGTCAGGCCGTCGGCGTCCTCGCGGATGGGGAGGTCGGCCAGGTAGCAAGACGGCATCACAAAAGCGATCGTCTTCGTCGCCTCGTGGCCGAACTGGAAGATCACGCTCTTGGCCGTGCCGACGTTGTAATCATTGGCCAGCCCCGGCATATCCTGATCAAACAGGATGCTGCACTCTGCCTCGGGAACGCCTCCGCCCTTGACCCATCCACCGATACCATTGACGCCGCCTGGCTCGGGCTGTGCAATGAGTTCCAGGTTCGGGGTGATGGTTACACCGGACACCTTCCGCGACGTCCGAGCGGTGGCCTGAGCGTCCCCAATGTGAACCAGACCAATGGCCCGATCGTGGGCCGGATCCTCGCCGCCCGCTGCGGCAGCATGGTCAAACGCCGCCCGGTCTCCAGCGGCCTCGACATACTGATGGTCTGCAACCATAGACGTGAAGGTGAGAATGGGAAGCTCACCGGCTGCCGTGCCCTCAATCTCAACAGTCAGGGCGCCGCCGACGGTTTGTTTCTGGTCCGCGCTGTCAGACCCGATCCGGAGCGTATCGACGTATTTCTGGGTCGCGTCCTCGTCAAGATAGGCGGCGCTGGAGAAGACGGCGGTATCCCCAGACACCGGAGCACCAGCACAGGCTGGGTAGTACTGGAACCCACCAGAGTCCACGGCGGTGATGATCTTGACCTCGCCGCCGCCCTTGCCATCACCCTTGGACCCGATAAGCGCGGCCTGCCCAGGCACGACGTAAGTGTCGGCGCTGGTCGCGGTGAAGTTAGTGGTAGAGCAAGTCCCCGTCGCCACCATGCTCCGGGCGTTGGTCGGGTTAGCCATGCCCCCCATGGCCGCTTCGAGGAAGTCCCCTACATCGCCCGGGGCAACGGCGGACGGGGCCCCGTCGGCGTACATGCTCCACTTCATCTCGCCGGTCCTGAGCCCGGGATGGTTCGGGAGCTTTTTGTAGAGCCGTGAATGGATTGACTCGTCGTCAATGCCCTCCTGGCCCAGAGCACCCTCATCGATGACCGTGCAGCGAGTCTTGGCAGCGTTGGTGGTGTTCCATGCATCGGTGGCCGCGTTGACAAACGTGGTGTTGAACGCGGTGCCGATAAACGTCCTCAGTTCCTGCAGTTTAGAAAGTCCCATTTATTCGGTCTCCGCAATCTTGCATTTCCATGTTTGGCGCAAGATCCACATGGTCTCCCGGTCGCGGTCGAACTCGTCGCCGTCGAACCATCGTCCCTTTAAGTTGATGTCCGTGGTTGTGTTGCCTGAATCGTACCCGACGAAGTTTGAGCCGTCGCGCAGTGTTGATATGATTTGGTTTCGGTCTGAAGTCATTAATGTGTGGAGTTTGTCCAGGTCCCGGGTTGCATCATAGGCAACCTCGAGGGTGAAATAGACCGTACTCCAGCGCTGGTTCAGGTCGCTGAAATCCTCCACCTCATCGCCGTTATCCCAGTACAGGACAAAGATGCGATCCTCCGGGGACTGCTCATCCGTCATGTACAGCGGATGATCGTTGCGCCGGAAGTTGGCGGGGCTAATGGCAGAGGCCGGTGTTATCGACTCAATCTGCCAGCAGAAATTCTGATATATCTCGGCCAGGCTCACGAGATTATCCTGATGGACGTCGGGCTGATTCGCTCGTCGGCCTCGATCTGACCGTTCTGGTTAGCGTCTCGCGGGGAGGTCAGCACCATTTGATCCACCTCCCGCTCGAAGTCCACGCGAAACCGCTCGTACAGTTCCCGGTTCTCCTCGCCCCGCTGCGGCATGTAATAGATCATCGCGGCGGCAAGGGCCGAGGCATGGCGGAACGAACTGGACCCGTAGAATGTTTGGGGCCGCTGGTCGGGAGCCAGGGCAGACAGCCTGGACATCACCCGGTCGTGGCCCAACTCGCGCAGCTGCTCAAGATCCACCTCGGCGGGTAGCCCACGCTGCAGCATGGGGAGCACGGCCCGGAGATCGTCATCAGTCGGGAGCACTGCCTTCATGGGCGCGGTAGCACAGCACACGGCGGTCATGTCATAAACCGAGCCGTCAATATTCCACTCCGCATGGCCATCCCAGAACTTGGTGCCAGCAATGGACGCGTTTACCGAGTAGCTGATGGTGGTGCCCTCAAACGCCGCGCCGCTGACATGGTCCTTCATGGCAGGGCGCCGGAACGACACCGTGGTGCCTGCCACCTTGCGCACCCGGAACTGCTCCGGGTCGTCTTGAATGTAGAACAGTGACCCGGCAACCATGCCCGTGTTGCTGTTGACTGAGCCAGACCACTCATCACGCGAGATGCTGGCCGTCAGTACGCCGCTAATGGTGCTCACGGTCGCCGCAGTACTCGGCAGTATCTCGGCTCCACCGCCGTCCAAAATGCGGACACGGGCGCTCGTGGGCTGCGTGGTGGCCCCGTTATAGGTGAGGGTTCCGCCAACGCCGTAGATTATGCAGTCAGGGACGGGCATGTGTCAGCCTATACCGCCCGCCCGGTGCGGCGCATGTGAGGGGCGGATGCCTCGGAGGATCCGAACTCGCGGCCCTCGCTGTTTGGGTTATTCGCGGCTTCGGGGATGACCTCCTCGCACAGCCACGCCTTGGCCCGCCGTGAAGCGGTCGGGGCATATACGCAGTACTTTCCACGCTGGTGAAGGATGCGCCATGCGTCGGAGATGGGCAGGTCTGCCTCTAACAGATCGGACTCCATATAAACATCCGTCATCCGATTGTCAGCCACGAGCCCGGCGTGATGCTGGCCGGGTCGGCTACGAATGCGGCTCGCGCTTTCCTTGCCGATCTTCCACCCAAGCGGGACGACCTCAGCCACTCCCACCTTGGGCGTCACCTTGTCATTGCCGAGGATGGCGTTGACGTTGCGCTTGATTGCCTGGACCTTCACCAGGTAGTCGCGCAGGACGGGGTCCATCGGCATGGACGCCGCCCTCATCTCATTGCTACCCTCGGCAAATTCCAGGCCGAGGATAATCATCCCGCAATAGTCGGGGATGGGCTTGCGCTGGCGATGCAGGTAGGTGATGGACAGCGCCTTTTGCTCGGCCAGCTCCGTCATCCGTTGGCGCAGGTAATCAAACTGTGAGCCACGGTCCCGGGTCTGGATCATGTCCCATTTGGCAAACAGGACGGGAACGTCCAGATCGTCCACCAACTGGTTGAGTGCCCCAACGCGCCGCGTAAATCCGGCCTTTTTTGGCTCGTCGGTGACGGTTGTTTCGGTTGTGTCTTCGGTAGCCTTCGACATTTTATCCTCGTGAAAAGTGCCCGGGGCAGGTAGCCAAAGCCGCCCACCCCGGGCGAAGTGCCGTACTAGTAGGGCTGCCCGAACGCGGTGAACGAGACGTTGACGCTGGACATGTTGGTGCCCGCACCGATCTCGGTCAACGCCTGGTTGGCGCTACCGTTGTTGGCGTTGATGGCGTACCAGCCCACCGAGTAAGCCTTTACGAGCAAAGCGGTGGCGTTACAGCCCACGGTGCTCTGCACGACATAACCGTCGTCGCTGGACAGGATGACCACCGGGTTGGTGGTGTTCTTGAAGTAATTGACCAGGTTCAGGCTATCGCCACTGGTAGCGTAGGAACTGGACAGGGCAACCGAGCCCTGCAACATCTGCACGCCGCCCATGGTGGGGGTCTGCTGGTCAACCTTGTAGGTACAATTTCCCATTTCTATTCTCCTTAAATCACCCGCCGATTAGGCGGTGACCCCGGTGAGCTTGCCCTGCAGCTTGGGATCCAAGCAAACGAGACCGCCACGGTAGGTGACCATGCTCAGGTCGGCGTCTGCATTACGCCCCTGGTCGTGGACCATGAAGCCCTCGTGTTCAACAACTTCCCACATACCGGGGGCGAGGTCCGCGAGGATAATCACGGTGTTGGTGAAGTCGCCCAGAGGGGACATGGGGATGCCGCCGAAGGTCTGGCGGAGGAACGCCGGGGCCTTGTCGCTGTCGCTGATCATCTGCTGCGCCGGGGTGCCGGTGAGGCGGTAGATGTTGGTGGCCTGGTTGTACGGCATGAACCAACGCATGTATTCAGCGGAAGCACCGCGATCGTTGTCCAACATGGTCTCTACCAGGTCTTCAAGATCGGTGACGGCCAGGGCGCCAGAAACGGCGGTCTCGGCAGACTCGAAGTAGGACGCCGAGCCACGGGTGATCCCGGCGTAGGCGGTGGTCGAATCAACGGCGGTCTCCATGCCGTTGGTGCCCGACATGTAGGTGGTGTTAATCAGGTCCACGATGTCGCGCTGGCCCAGAGCAAACTCCTCAGCCAGAGCGTTGACGTATCCCTGATCGCTCTGCAGAGCAGCGCGGAGGTGACCAGTGATCTCGACCATGATCCTAAAGTGCGTGTAGGCAACGGCGGCAGACACCCAAGTCTGCTCACCGCTGGCGGGGGCTACCCCACCCTCGGAATAGGTCTCAACGGAGGTGTTGCCCGCAGAGTTGACCTTCCAGCGCCGTGAAGTGTCGCCGCCACTGGGGCGGGGTGCGCCACCCTGGGCCGCAAGAAAGATGGGGACCAGGCTGGAATTACGGTAAACCGCCTCGGTGTAACCTTCCCGAACGATCGGGCGGATTACCTCGGCGGCAGTAGTGGTTGTGGCTGCCATGTTCTTTTTCTCCTACTGCTCCAACTCAGAGAACCTGCTACGAATCGCGGCGGCTAGACCGCCGGGGGTGCCCAGCTTTTTCTGAACATCAGGGGAGCGCGGCTGCTCAACCGTTGGGCGGCTGCCACTCCCGGGGACTCCTCGCGGTTTCGCCAAATTGGGGCGAGCATCAAGGGTTTGTTTTACTAGGTCTGAGATTTGTGTAGCAGCGTCAATATCCCCATTCTCATCCAAGATGATCGGTCTGAACGTCTCCTCGTCAACGGCAAGCCTCTTGGCTGCAGCAACGTGGAGAAATACAGACTCTGGATCAACTGAACCCTGGGCAAGTGCCTCGCGCACAATGGCATCACGCCCCGATGTTTCCAACAGGTGAGATCGCATGCGCTCTGCTTTCTCGCGGGAGGACGCGGACTCTTTTTCCAGTCGCGTGATTGTCCCCCGGGCCATGCTTAATTCTTTCTCATGCTCTGGCCGTTGGTCTAAGGTTGACAGTGCTTCATCTGTGATGCCGTTGTTTTCGCGCCACGCGTTAAGCCGCTCATCAAAAGCAGTCTCCAGCCGTTCTTCCCACTGGCGCTCTGCTTTTTTCAGACGGGCAACCACGAAGCGGTCAACGTCTTCCTGGGTAAATGTTCGCTGGTCCTCAGTTGGTTCAGCGGTGGCCTGAGTTGCCACTGGTGCCTGCGTGGTGTCAGCCGCAGTGCTGATCTCTTCCCCGGTAGTAGCGGCCCCGGTGGCCTCTGCCTCACTCATTATTCATCGCCCTTTTGTGAGTTTTTATCGCTCGACTTCTGATCGAAATGAAGCGGGGTGTGCCCTCGCTTCTTGTCTGTCTCAAAGTATGTTTGTTCGCGCCGCTCTTGCCGTGCGTCCTCTTTGAACTGTGGCCGGTCGTGGATGGCCTCTCCGCTTCGATCTACGCTCGGCTCGTCGGTCTCCCCGATGGTAGCCATGGGGGAATGGACGCGTACATTCTCGCGGAAGTCTCGGGGGTCGCTTGAAAAGTCCGCGAACCGATACCGCTTATTTTTGCCGCCCGGGTTCTCCCCAGTGTCGTCGTGCTCCGTGTCCACCTTGCACACCTGGCAGGGGTGCAGAACGGGGAGGGTTAGTCCAGGAACCATTTGGTCAACGGACAGCGATCCACACTTTCGGCAAATCAAATCTCTGAGGATATATTTAGGCATGCTCCGCACCGTCCTTCGTCTCACCCACTGCGCCGACGGCTGGGATGGTTTCGGCCCTGCCAAGCATTCTGTTTGCTGACGCATCACTCACGCCAAACACATCCTGCATCACGGCCTTTGCGTTGTCGGAAGCAAGAGCACCAGAAGCAACCTTTTCCATCAGGGACATCAGCGCGGTAAGTCCGCCAACCGTACCAAGTACGCCCTCGGCCAATACCGACTCTGACTCCTCGGATGCTATCGCGCTGGCGTTTGCACTCGCGGACATAATCCCGCGAACGATTGTGATTGATTCGTCGTCGGCTCCATTGTCCCGCAACATGCGCTCCACAACCGGCATCGCCACGCGAACGGCAGCTGGCTGTGGAACCACCCCCACACCCGCGCCGACGAGCGAAACAATCTCCTGGACCTGAGCACTGATGGATTTAACGTCAAAGTTGTCCGGGTACTTAACCACCGGCATGGTGCTGCCGTCGTCCCCGTTCCATCCTGCAGTGTCCTCATAAATGCCGTTCTCAAAGTCCTGCAGCGCGGAGGCCCAAAGACTCATCTGGTTGCGCTTATCCTCGGTCTCAATGTTTAGAGCCTCGCCGCTGCGTTCCTCTTTGCTGAACTCGGCCAGCCCACGGCCAGCACCCTCGTACTGCCTGAACGCCCACAACTTGGCGTTGATCCGCTCGAGCTTTGAGTTAGCCAGCTCGGTAGGCGGCGCGATATAACTTGGGGCCTGCGTCGTATCCTCTCCACCGATGGCACGGAACGGCCCGATATTGACGCCGCCCCGGGGCTGGCCAGGGATGAACAGCAGCGCGAATGCCTGCGCCCGCTCCAACTCGTCCAACTCCGACATCCCATTGAGGCAGTATCGGTCAGCGTCCAGCGCATCACCCAGCGGGCTTTCCACCGCCATGTTGTACCGCTGTCCCTCTTTGCTCAGATTCAGCGTGCGGATAGGTACGCGGCCCAGGCTGTGCTCACCCTCAAATTCCACCTCGTATCCAACGCTGCCTTTTTCGTCGCGCTTCGGCCAGTAGACTTGCCATCCATCCCTATACCAGACACGGTACTGGGTCAGCGACGCGCCCTGTGGCTCCCACGGCATGCGAGGGGCATAGAGGGGTTCGGCGATGCGGGCCCAAACAAATTGCCCGAACGAATCAAGCTCCCAGTCCACCAACTGCAGCGGGCTGAACAGGTAGGAATAGGGGCGCTCACCCCGGTCCAGTTGCTCGCCCAAGCTACGCGCCTCCACATCCACCATGGGGCGGTCGGTAACTGCGTGCATTCTGCCGAACGTCAACCCGCCGTGCAGCGCCATCCTGCGAAACGCGTTGATGCTGGTCCCGCACATATCAACGTCGCTAACGAATTCCTTCCAGAATCCAGCAGGCTGAGTGTCGCCATATGTGGGCGGCTTTCTAAGGATGCCCGCGCTGAAGATGTTGGTCAGGCTTTGGAACAGGGGGACGTGGATCTGCCGCTCTTGCCGCTCTACAAATTCCTCATCCAACTCGCGGCGATGTTTCCAGAGAAAAGACTCATACGTTTTCGACGTCCAGACGTAGCGGCTATTGTCCCGCTCCAGCCCGGGTGAGTCACTTGACGACTCATCCGGCCCGACTCGCACGCCAACCCATCCGGGGGTCGCCGCATACTCGGGCTTAAGAACATGGATGCCACCACGGGCAAACGCCTGGGCCATCTTCCATCGTAGGACCATCCGGTCAAAGTCTGGATGACGTATGTTGTCAAAGTCTGGCATTTATTATCCCGCTGAAGTAGCTCCCCACATTTTTTCGACCTTATCCACGGGGGCAAAATAACTAATGGGGTATCTCATGGAGTCAACCGGGTCGGGGCGAGGGCGCCGGTTAAAGTGCGTCCCTTCCGCGTTCCATTCCACTTCCATGATGTTCTCTATCAATGCCGCCGTCTTCTCGCGGATTACTATGTACCAGCCGAGGGCCCTGTCGCCCACCGGGTCCATCTTCGTGATGACGTCATCCACCGACTGGCGTACAAATGGGTTTCGATTGCCCCGGCCCGACTTCATAAGCAGGACCGAAAAGCCCTCGCCCTGCATTAGTTTATAGCTAGCCTTCTCGCTGGACAGCCGGTTGTAACGCCCGGATGCGTCCATCACAATAACCGTATCAGCCGGGTGATATCCGATCTTCTTGAGCGACCTTGCCAGGTGTTCGCATGAGCCGTTGCGCTCTATATAATCCACCACCACCCACCGGTCAGGGTCGCCCTTCTGGAGCCCGGAATAAACCTTGTAGATGGTGCAGCTGTTCGGCGCGTGGTAGTTCGGATCCACGCCTGCAATGTAACGAATCTTGCTGCCGCCTGCCCTTCCAGTGACCGACTTGACCGTCTTTGCCGTGATGTCAAACCGGCTCCATGCTGGTCCGAGCAACTCTTCCAGGTTGAGGCCGTGGGTGTCAGGACTGAACCAGGAGAACACCTTTGTTAGCCTGCCCTGTTCCTCCAGCTTTCGTACCGTCTCCCAGTCCGCCTCGACCTCCACCTTGTAGGTGTCCGCGTCCATTGAGCGCCGCGCTACGTCCATCGCGTGGTGGCTCATGAATGGATTGGTGTAGCCGCTGAAGGTGTACTGCTCAACTGAGTCGTCGTTGCAGTGGTCATCGTGCCGCCGCAGCGCCTCACCACCTGACGGGGTCATGGTCCGCCACATACTGGGGTTGTCGTTGTTCCTCAAACAGAGCCAGGCGACCTCCCCAGCGTATGTTGATGACTTCTGATCCTCATCGGACCAAATCCAAATTCCATCCCAGCCACGCAATGAATCCGGGTCCTTGGTACTTCTAAACTCGACGTTGTGCCCGTTCCACAAGGTGAACTCGGGCCGGGGCCTGGTCAGCATCGTGTGCGGCATTATCCATCCGTGCGGGATGGTCTGAACCAATTTTGTCCTTGCAATCCACACATGCGGATAAGTTGGGGCAATTACCCGTCCGAACTCCAGCGGGTTTTCAAGCATGAACCGCAGCGCCCGGAGACATCCGCCCTCGGACTTACCACCACCTCTTCCTCCCCCTGCCTCAATCCTTTCGTATCCACTCGTCAGTAGCTGGAACTGAATCCGCGAGCAGGGCAGTCTGAGAACGTCGTGGGCAGGTCCGCAATATTCCAGCCGGTGCTTATCCCACCGCCCGCCGTACACTGGCGACATCTCCCCGGTGGGTACAACCTCGCCTTCCCGCTCCTCGTATATCTCGCACTCAAAAGCTAGGTCAATAAACCTATTCGCTGGATCCAGCTCTTGCTCTATTTGACCTAAACGTGCCGCGAGTCCCAGCGCCATAACGTCTCTTAGCCCTCACCTCACCCAGTTGCCCCTCAACCTCAGCGATTCTCTTTTCAAGTTTGCCCTGGTCAACAATGGCCTTGACTCCCTTCTGCACGCTGGAGATCGCGGCGAGGTCTTTACGTAGGATTTCACGCCTCACTGGGTCGGCACATGCCAGCATTGCCTTAAGCACAACCCGGCCAGCGGTCTGATACCAGCCGATATCTTGGCCGGTTTCGTCGTGGTCGGGGATGTCGATTATTAACGGGTCGTTGCCGTCCTCGGTTCCAATCGGTGAGATTGACTTCCTTTCATTGGCCCCGTCGGCGTACTCTTGGGCCCTCGCCTCTACTTTGAATGTTCTGGTTTGCGGCTTGCCAGCCATGTCAGCAACGGTCACCTGCCAACTACCGTCAGCCCTGGTATTAGGACCGGACACCCACCTCAGCGGTTGTTTTCCGTCGTCTGCCATTTGTTACTTTTTTTCATGTTCTCTTCGGCGGTCAACCACTGGTGATTGTCGGGTGCAAACGCCATCGCCACTTCGAGCGGGTTTGAAAAGTCGAACGAACTCAGCGGCACAATGTGGTCAATGTGCCAGTCGGCCCTTGGACCTGGGCATGGGCCAATGTTGCGGCAAATTGCATCCCAGTTGATGCCATACTTTTTGGCTTGTCCCGCCTTTTTCCCGTCAGCAAACCGATTGAAGGCACCTCTAAGTCTGCGCCTGAGTCTGGCCTTTACCGTGTTTTCCCCGCTGGCGTGGTAATAGGTTCTCGCATATTCTGCGGACTTGCCTGATGCCGTTAGCTTCCTGCCATGGTGGCAGCGCCTTGCTCTATATCCCTTTTCCCTACACGGGTCAGAGCAATAATGTTTCCTTGTATTTTCAACTGATGTTAGAAACATATCCCCGCATGTGCTGCAGTTTTTAACATGGCGGAACTGCATCTTGCTCAGTTTATGAGCCTTCGCCCCGCATGAAATGCTGCAATATTTCAACCTCAGAAGGCGGGATGATGTTTTAACGGGGTCCCCACATATTACGCAGTTAAACCCACGGTCCGATATAATTTTCGAATAGTAAGCGTATATCTTGCTCACACTCTGCGTACACCGCCGACTACAGTAGACGTGATTGTTGCCCTTTTTTGCGAAGTGCTTTCCACAACTTGGGCAGGTTGCTTTATTTTTGTCTAAATGTTCCAATTATATCAATTAGTTAGCCGTAGGACTTCATAGAATTTTTTTACGCAGGGAGAATAGGACCAAGCAAGCGTACTGTCTCTTATACA
>FLOH01001510.1_pt1 | contig 36353 bp, 36 predicted proteins | sample 756751 | NCBI WGS metagenome assembly FLOH01 (sample SAMEA4026879, study PRJEB14308) | marine metagenome | biome: coastal water; material: water | depth 74 m
TTGGCGGTCAAACGAAGTGCTTGAGGGTATTATTCATTAGATAAAGGCCCCATATAAATACATTCAAAACATCTTCGCGTTGCTCTCCGTATCTCTTATCAGAAACTTGAGCCTCGCTGTAATCATCAAACTCTTTGGTCTATGCTACCAAGGTATCTCCATTTCTTATTTTTCAGGAATTCTGGCTAAGACGCAGAGCTCAAACATTCATATATACGGGTATATTTGAAATAGAGCGAATCGTTTGCGGATATTTCAACTTTAAACTTTTTGGCAATTGGCGTTGCAGCGATATCAAGTTTTATTCTTGGAGGTCTATGCTAGTCGCCACTACTGTTTGGGAAGGTCTGGATGAAGGAAACCGGCATTTCAGAGGAAGCGGTGAAGAACAAAAGCATGGCTAAAGTTTTTGGCTTTGCTTTGTTAGCAAGTTTAGTTATAGCCTTTAACTTAGCGATTTTTTAGGAGAAAGCAGCACCTTAGACGCTGGCATTTTCTAAGGCTTCCTCGTCGGGTTTGGCTGGGTTGCGATGTCTTTTGCAATGAATGATTTATTTGAACGGCGGTCTTTTAAATTATTTGCAATAAATGCAGACTATCACACTATTGGATTTACAATAATGGGAGCTATTTTGGGTACCTGGCATGAATTGTCACACGTTTGTCAAAAGGATTGGCTTTACCAAAGACTAATGTATTTCTGATAAAGGAGCCCGGGGTAGGGGCGTTGTATCTGAGATTTTGGTGATGAAAATTGGAACAGCTTTTCAGCATTGTTTCGGCCCTAAAAACCGATTGACTAAGTCACAGAGGCAGTGAAGGCTAGTCCATCAAACAAAGGATTACCCCAATGATCAAAAGATTAGTTCTATTCAGTCTACTAATGGCGGGCTGTTCGGAAGATGAAAAAAGTGCTGGTATACCAATGTCTGCCGCCGAATCCAGGGGCAACGTCGTCGCCTCCGCAGCTCTCTCGCTCTACACCTTTGATTGTGGCAATATTGAAGTGTCTGATTTCGACGCATTTTCCTCCAGCGGTGACTATGCTGGGCAGGCAGGTAGGTTGACAAACACCTGCTATTTAATCCGTCACCCCGCAGGTGACTTACTATGGGATTTGGGCCTGCCGCTCGGCTTGGCGGGTTCTACCCCGCAAATTAATGGCATTTTTACCGTTTCTCTTGAAAGGTCGTTAGCCGATCAGTTGTCGGAGATAGACCTAAGAGTAACCGATATTGAATTTATGTCAGTCTCTCATAGCCACTTTGACCATACCGGCCAGGTGTCGCTATTTCCAGATGTTAACTGGCTGGTGCATCAAGATGAGCTTGATTTTATACTTAGTACTGAGGAGAGCAAATTACAGAATGCGGCTCTCCTAGGACTCAATAAAACCACCTTTAGTGGCAACTATGATGTTTTTGGCGATGGATCGGTTGTTATATTAGAATCGCCGGGCCATACCCCAGGCCATACAGTACTGCAGGTTAACTTGCCCGAAAGCGGTCCTATGCTGCTCACAGGAGACCTCTATCGCCGCACCGAAAGCCGGGTTTTGCAGCGTGTGCCGCGCTTCAATACCGATGAGTCCAGAACCAGGGAGTCGATGGCAGCCTTCGAAATACTAGCGATACAATTAGGGGCTAGAGTGATTATTCAGCATGAGCCGGCAGATGTTGCTGCACTGCCAGAGCTGCCCGCATTTTTGCAGTAAGAATCTGCGTCATCAAGTTAGCAAGGTTATGGAGTAGCAGGAGTCCCTTCTGTTAAGCGGGTGGCCTATCTCGAGGGGAGGGTCGCTATCTCTAGTGAGGTTTTGTTGCACAGAACTTTGACTTGCCCGCCGATACCCGCACTCTTATAGTAGGTAGGTTAATGGGTAAGTCATTAATATTGCTGATCATAAGACGAATGTGAGGTAGAAAGAGGGCCTCATCGCTTACTTTCGCCTTCAACTTCGGCCTTAGGTAACCGGCTTGCTAGTTCTTCAGCGAGCTAGTTCACTGTCAACCGCTTTAACAATGGTTGCTGTATTTTGCTTCGACGAATTAATAGCCTCCCTACCCCTGTATCGATAGAGTTGGTCGGACTATTCGAGGTGATGAAGGTTTGTATGCTGGGTGGTGTTTCATCTACCCCTAGGCGGCACTAAATATTGTTGACCATCAAATGAAAATACCTTATTTTGTGGCGACATTATTGTTGTGGTGACTAGGCATGAACGGCATTTTGTTGCTTGGCCTAGTGACGGTCATATATGCTAGTTTCTTTTATAAAAGCAAGATTATTAGAAGGTCAAAACGATAGATTTATGCTTGCAAGACTTGAGCGTAATTCATTTGAGATAAAGGAATAGATAATGAAAGAACTAATTTATAATATCCCTGAAGCATTACTTGTTATCTTTTTCGTGTTTTTACTCAGTTTAGTCCTAGATAAGCTATTAGGTAAATATTCCGCGCACTTTGATGCTGATACCTCAGAAATATTTCGTTTGCTGTCTAATTCACAGAGAACGGTATTGTTGCTAGTTGCCTTGATAATGGCTTTAGGAAAATTGGGTTTTGATGTGTCGGCTTTGGTTGCTGGTTTAGGACTAACAGGATTCGCATTGGGTTTTGCCTTAAAAGATGCCGTGTCTAATCTTATTGCCGGGGTAATGATTGTTATTTATCAACCCTGTGAAATAGGGCAGTTAATAGAAGTTTCAGGAACGAAAGGAACGATAGTTGACATTAATTTACGGTACTTAACGATGGATACGGAGTTGGGGACATGCTTGATTCCAAATGCTATGATTTTAAATAATAAGCTCACTTTGTTTAAATAATAGATCGAGGTAGGTACTTTGTCGAGGTCAGTCCGGGGGTATTTATTTTCTAGCGAAAGAGTCATAGAAAGATACTACCCTAGGCTAACTGACAGCCTGAATAACAGTCCATTAACCATCATCACATTTCAGAGATTAACGATGAATATAGAAACCCTTTTAGCCATAGCACCCTTTAGTTGGGGGGCCATTGGTGCTTCGATCCTTTGCGGCGCCATTGTTGGGCTCGAGAGACAGTTGCGTGGCAAGCCTGTGGGAATAAGGACGTCATCCTTAATTGTTCTTGGCACCTATGTTTTCGTCGCGGTATCAATGCTTGCAGCAACGGATAATACCGATCCATCAAGGATTATCGGCCAAGTGGTGACAGGGATCGGATTTCTGGGTGCTGGTGTCATGCTGGCAAAAGAAGGAGCAGTGGTTGGCGTCACTTCAGCCTCTACCATCTGGTCTTTGGCAGCGGTCGGCGTATGTATTGCTGTGGTTGATTCAGTTGTTGCTATCAAGTTATCTATTGTAATTGTGGCTATACTTTACGGCGTGGATTTACTAGAGGAATATTCATCGGTCTTTACTCGAGGCGTACATACTAAATACAACAATTGGCGAAAAACAAGGTAAAACATTGGGTAAGCTTCTGACTTTAAAGCACTAATTGCGGGTTACTTTTGGCTCTTTATACAGACTCCAACAGATCACCCTTTTAACAACCATTTCTGACTCTAAAGCTAAGTACCCATTCGCCAATACAAAATGAATAGGGGTACTATTTTTTAGCAGATCATTTAAAATAGCGTGACCCTTATCAATTCTTTGTATCAGAGTCCTCGTCAGCCATGAATACCGCTGCATTGCTTAAGGCTTTAATGTACGCCTCGCAATTAAGGTACGTACCTTGGAAGCATCTGCCATAGTCATTGAAGACGACATAGGTGTCGTATTCTTGATGTTTTATTTGATATTTCACCGCCTCAGTCCTCTTGAACAAATGGGTGATGAGTCGCCCGCTAGTGTTAGATTCTAAATTGCTACCCAGTACATATCCCAAAAACATAGAACAAAACCAAAAATGGCTAGACAATACATATATTTATAAATCTCAACACGCTACTTCTGGTCTATCTAGATCAGTTTTGTCGTTTTATAGTAGAGATTAGGGGCTAGTACATAACAGGTATCCGTCACGCCAAAAGTGCGAGCGCCTCTATAGATCAAGTGATACTCCGCCAGGTCAGCCGAGTGGTAGTGGGAAATTATGAGGTATTCAAAGACCTGATAGCAGGCAATACAGTGACATATAGTTAATAAAAGTAATTATCTATATCTTATATGTAACTACAAAAGCACGGAGTTGTAACAACATAATGCACGCACTACCTCTCTTACCTGCGAACCTCAAACCCTAACAATCAGAAACAGCGAGTTTGGTGTGGTACATATTTTGGTCGAGGCTTCGGATCTTATAGTAAACTAGATTTTGGACCTGCGAAGGTTAATAATATTGGCGATTGTCTTATGAACGTTGAGTCTTTGGCACTTGAATTTTGGCAACAGGGCTATCTATGCATCGATAATTTTTTCGACGATTCATTGATGGATAAGTACCATAAGCTCATTTTGCAGCATTTTGCTGATAATCCAGATTTTGTTCATAATGATGAGTTTTTAGAGAAGTCGAAGACTGATGTGGTGCCCTGGTTTCCACAGAGGGACGGTATTTATGAGTTCGATATCGCGGAAAAAAATAAAAATCTAATTGCGCTAACGAATGCTATTTTGGGGCAAGACTGGTCGAGTCTCTATAGCATGGTTATGTTTAGCCATGAGGGCTCTAATGGGCAGGCATGGCACCAAGATTGTCCACCCGGAAACAAAGCTCAATTTAACTTAAACCGTCTCGTTTACACGATGGATATCGATTCTGCACACGGTGGTGAGGTACTTGTGGTGCCGGGAACTCATAGGGGTGGTGCCATTACGATCGGTGATAGCGATGAAGATTTCCTCGAGCAGGTCATGCTTACGCCGAAGAAAGGCTCGCTTGTTTTAATCCATGGGCATCTCTGGCATCGTGTACTGCCCGTATCTGACCATTATCGCGTCTCGACAAATTACCGGTGCTGCCCGGCCAATACACCATCCACGATTACCGATATTGGCATCTATCGTAATATGGTCTATGACTTTTCTCGTAATCAGGTTCTTGCGGATCGCCGAAAATGACCCATTTTAGTAAGGAGGTTATTCGCTGGGGAATCGTTGGTGCGGGGCGAATAGCCAAAACCTTTGCCAACGATATTGCCTATGCCCCTCATGCCTCGCTTTATGCTGTTGCTTCACGCCGATACCACTCAGCCAAATCGTTTGCCAAGTCCTATTCAGTGACTCATATCTATGGTAGCTACGAAGCTATGTTTGCTGACCCTAATGTGGACGCTATCTATATTGCAACGCCCCACAGCTGCCACAAAGATAATTCCATAGCGGCCTTACGCGCTGGAAAACACGTACTTTGCGAAAAGCCGGCCACGATAACTCCTGCAGAACTCCAGGAGGTACTAGCTGTCGCTCAGAAGGAAGGGCGTTACTTTATGGAAGGTTTGTGGACATATTTTATGCCCGTTATTCAAACCGCACAGTCGTGGATTAAGGCGGGCCGTATAGGCCATCTATGTCATGTAAAAGCTGACTTTGGCTTCCCGCTACCTTACAGTCCTGATCTTCGCGAGTACGATAATCGGCTTGCCGGAGGCTGTTTATTAGAAATGGGTATTTATCCAGTCGCCATGGCTTGGTTGTTTTTAGGCCAAGATCCTACTACACAGACTGTTTGGCATCACAAAGCAGATAATGGGGTGGAAGACGACGTTGTGATCTTGAATACCTATGGAAGTAGTAATGCTACAGCACAGCTGACTACCTCCTTTCGTAGTAAATTAAATAACTATCTCACCCTAATTGGCGACAAAGGTACACTGACCATAGCTGACTACTGGGCTGCTCGAGAAGTGAGGCTATACAACGGAAATGAGTGTATAGACCGCTTCAAAGAAGATCGTCTTCAACAAGGTTTTAATCATCAAATTGAGCAGGTAAGCTGTGAAATATTGTCTGGAAATTTACAACCTAAAGTTGTTAGTTGGGATGATAGTCGTGCATTTCAGCGACAGATAGCTGAGATAAAGCGGCGCTTTTAAGTGCACAAACAGTCTCACCAAGACCAATAACCCACAATATGAAGTTTGGTGGTCAGTGACTATATGTTTCCAAATACGTCTAACTCCAAAAGCCTACCTCAGACCGGGATGTCATCAGCTATCGAAGGAATGGGAAGAGAAGGGCAGGTCGCCTTCAACTGCTTAAAAGTGCCTACTATTTTGTCTACTTTAAAGGCTTGGCAGGTTTCAAAGACTAGGGGATCACAGGTGGCCATGGGGGGCCGTACTATATAGATGTGGTCGGACTTTATTAGTGTTGAATTTATAGTTGTTGTTGGTTAGGCGGCTAATACAACTAATGTTAAAAGCCTTGTACACAAGTGCATACAAGGCTTTTACCTAATATAACAAGGCCATTAAGACCGAATCAATTACCCCAGTTAGTAAAAAGGCTCTTCACCGCAAAGCTTCGTGAATTGATACAGCTATATACCTCACTCGTGATTGCTTCTGCCTCGGCCGCAACCTTGTAATAATTAAAGGCCATTTCTCCTCTAGCCATAAAATTTTGGAAGTAGACCAGACTAGTGAAATCATGATCAGAGGGTGTCTGACCCAGATAAGGAAGAATATAGTTAACTCCGTATCCTTTAAGCCCGACCGATGCGACTAACTCAGCAACTGCCTTCTCTGCTGTAACCGCATCATCTAATGTTTTGCCATCATTCAACTTACAGTCAGCATATTGGACAGGCCTATTTACATCCGTATCCATTGAATCATCCATTGCTTGAACAACTCGCAACTGAAATGTTGCATAGCTCGCAGAACAGGTTTGCGATGATTTTCGATTCGATTTCGGGAACTCATTAAGATAGACGCCCCAATCTTTATACATTTCACGACCATTCGGCCAATGACCGACGATTACATGGCTATACTCGCCCATACTTGAACCGGCATGTATAGGTGTCAGCAAACTCTGATTATATTTCACCCCATTCGCGGCTGCATAATCACCATACTTTTGAGCTTCCTTTTCAACATCTTTTAACGTTTTACCTTCCTTTAAAGAACAAAATTGATACTCAGCACGAAGGTCATCAGCCCCCTCAGCCCTTGCATCTACTTCTTCATGATGATCTGCAACAGTTAACGCAGAGGTTAAAATACATATCGGAACCAATAGAAATATTTTAAACATAACCAATCTCCAATTATTAAAGTTGAAAAACTTAGACTTTCGTATTTAAACGCACATAGTCGATGTTAGCAAGTAAAGGACTTTCAGCCTATGAGCAAATACGTGTTTTCCAATACGTCTAATGGAGAGAGTCTGTCTCCGGCTGAGATGTTGATTATTGTGATGTGATATGCGGCTAAACCCAACCCTCTTGTCTAAACGCCTTTAAGATTTGGGAAAATATCTTCATTTCATCAGGTGTGCCCAAGGATATACGATTCCAGCGATCATCAAGCGTCATTTTTCTGCCTACACGCACCCCATTTTGCTGCATATGTTTGGCATAGTCAGCCAATGGCGTGCCTATTCTATGTAAAATAAAATTGGTGTCACTGGGTATATGCTCTAATTCTAGTTCATTCAGGGTATCGACTAATATCGTTTTAGATAACTGATTGTACTCAATACTCTTTTTATAAAACGACTTATCATCAAGTGCAGCAGATGCGGCAGCTATGCCCGCTGCACTGAGGTTAAACCCTGCGGCAAAAGGCTTTATTTTATTGGCTGTCTTTACCGTAGTAATACCATATCCCATCCGCATGCCAGCCATACCATACACTTTAGAAAACGTTCGGGTGATGACCACATTGTCTTTGCCTTGGTTAATTAACTCTAATCCGCTTTTATAGTGGGCATTGGTTTGAGCATAGTCAAAATAGGCCTCGTCGAGTAAAAACAAATGTGTCTCTGGCGCATTATTTATCCAGTCAAACATGGTTGTGAAATCAATAATATTTCCAGTGGGATTATTAGGGTTACAAATATTAATTAACACTGAACCAGTTAGTGCTAGGGCCTGTTTTTTCATGGCAGCAATATTCATCTCAAAGTTGTGCCCAACGGGTACTTGGATAACATTCAGATTTTCTGCTTTACAGTAACTTTTGAGGTCTCCAAATGTAGGGGAGGGTTCAATCATAGTGGCGTTGTTTTGAGCGGCATAGGTAGCAATGGCCTGTAATACTTCAGTTGAACCGTTGCCAAAGATCAATTGTTCAGGCTTAACTTTATGATGGTCTGCCAGTTTAACTTTAAATTCATCAACAGAGACATCTGGGTAACGGTTACCACAATGTTCAATCGCATATTTTGCCGCTGATAAGGCTTTGGGCGACATACCTAGAGAGTTTTCATTAAAATGTAACAACAGTGGCGCAGCATTTTTGCGAAAGGATATGGTAGGTGTGCTATTAGCGAATACCAATGACGTATTCGTGGCCAGTCCTAACCAAGCCGCGCCTAAACCCAATTTTTGTATAAACTGTCTACGAGAAGGTTGCATATCCAAAGTTTTCACTATTTGTCCTCCGTTCTTTAATGACACCAACTTTAAAGGGGTTTGCGCAAAAAAGAAACGGCGCAAAGCATTACTACAGTAACTCCATATTTTGTAAATGTCATCGCCAATTCAAAGTTCTAAGATATCAGAAATAAAGACTATCCAACTGAGTTTACAGCCCTGCTATTTAATTAGATATCAACAAGGAGAGGATGATAGATACTGCTCAAGGATGAGGCTGGTAGGAAAGGTTGCTAGCTAGGGTAGACAGAAAGCTAAAAAAGCTTAGCGCACCATTAGTTTGTGCTCAATCATTGTACAGCCAATGAGCGGGTAATAACTTGGCAATTGCCAATAGCCTGCTTTTTAATGTAGATTGGGACAAATAAGGGTATTTATCCTTCCTATATCCCCTTGTTCTTATGTGTAGTATTTATTGGCAACAGCCCAGAATGATGCTCTTTTTTTCGGCGGGCTATTTCTGGGAGATCTGCGAATTCGAAACCAGACCGGATTAATTGACCATCGGAACCAAATAGTTACTGATGATATCGAAAACAAATACAGAACAGAAAATTCAATGCTACTTGATTTAAACAGCGGTATTTTGATCATTGGTTTCGCTCAGGGAATTTTTCTAGCGGTATCAATTGGTTTGCACAAACAAGGACCGGTTAAGGCCAACCGTTTTCTGGCGTTGCTTTTACTCGCTTTTACAGTAGCACTTTCTGTTCACTTTCTCAGCGTTACTCAGCTTTGGAAGATTTATTTTCTTTATTACATTCTGGCGAGTAGCGTGATGTTTATGTTTGGTCCGTTGATTTATTTTTACGTACGTCAACTGACTTTGCCTCAGACAAATTTTTCACAGGGTCAATTAACACATTTCATTCCTGTGACAATGAACCTGATCCTGTTTTTTCCTTTGCTGCAACTCCCAAACCTGGAAATAGTCGCCAGCCTGGATAAACCTCTGGATAGTGGTGCGGGCAGTTTACTGTTACCAATATTAAAAGTTTCATCGGTATCCATTTACACCCTCCTGTCTCTGAGGTTGTGGTTTTTACACTTTCAGCGTATTCGGCAGCATTTTTCTGATCTCGATAAAAAAAGCCTGCTCTGGCTACGCAACCTTTTAGTTGGCTTTCTCAGTTTCGAGATTATTTTTGCCGGAACATTGATTTTTGGTATCGACCTTTCTCAAATTCCAGGTGAGATTGATACTCTGCTTTCCGTTATATTGATTTTACTCATTTTTATGACTGGCTTTCACGGTTTACAGCAACCGGAAATTTTCCGCGGGTTGTCATCAGCAGAAACCGTTACTTTCAAGGCTGAAATTGAGCCGACGAGAATTGTTGACGAAAAGTACAAGAGTTCCAACCTGAACGAACAGGATAACCGTATTATTGATGCAGCATTAAAAAAGCTGGTGTTGCAAGACAAGGTCTTTTTCGAGCGGTTTCTCGATCTGAGAATGCTCGCCGAAAAAGTCAAAGTGACGCCTCATCAGCTATCGCAATACTTAAATGAAGTGATGAAATTGAGCTTTTATGATTTCATTAATCAACACCGTGTTGAAGCAGCCAAAATTTCATTGTGTAACTCCAGACAAGCTATTTTAGATATTGCACTGATCGTTGGTTTCAACAATAAGGCAACATTCAACAAATCATTTAAAAAATATACTGGTATGACACCAAGTCAATATCGTTCAGAAAATCAATGACATATAGATTTTACGATTAAAGTTTTCGTCACTTCGGAACGAAGTTTACTGCAATTAAGTCACGTTCGGCCGATGTGGACGACTCCAGTTTGTCTTTTTGGCAAAATAGCGCCATCTCTTATTTGATGGACACCTTGATGAAATTTTCCCTGACAAACATTCCCCCGATCAACATTACGCCGATGAAAGTTAAGTCAATATTTTTTCGTTCCAATACCGGCAAAATAGCCGCACTTTCGGAAATTACCGGCGTGTTTTTTGTTGGCAGCCTGCTTAGTTCGCTACTTTTTCAATGGGCAGATATCAGAGGGAATCCGCTAGCTGCGCTGCTGGAAGTTAATCCAGATATGTTCGCTATCAGCTGGCAGTTAGCCAAAGTACTATTTCTACAGTACGCAGGATGGCTCACGCTGGCATTGGTATTGAATTTTGCTTACAGGCATAGCGGGCGAAAAGACATTGGAATTACCCTAAACGGTCAAAGATTTATAATGTTAAGCCTGATGGCAATCGTTGCCTGGGCCGTTGCAGACTTCGCTTTTAAGATTATCTGGATACTCGATGCGGAATTTGATATTGGTACCAGCGTGCCATGGCGCGAGGCTTTGATCAATGGCGAAAAGAGCGCGGGCTGGTGGGCTCTGATGGCAGTCGGCAGTTTTGGTCTTGTTCCTGTTTTAGAAGAGCTTTTTTGGCGCGGCTATGTGCAGGCCAGATTACATCACAGTTTTTCGCCGAGTATCGCCATTGTCGCCTCTGCAGCCATGTTTACTTTTAGTCACTCTCAGTATCACCATTTCGATGGCTACCACATAGCGACGATTGGAGCACTTTTCTTTAATGCGCTGGTTCTTGGTTGGCTATTCCATACTACCCGCTCTTTATGGCCAGTGATTTTTATGCACGCACTGGTCAACACACCGACTGATGGCATTTCAATGTATCTCGCCATCGCAATAATGAGTGTGATCATTTCGCTAAACTGGCAGCTTATCCTGCGCGCTTATAAAGAATTCAAGACGCTCTTTATTACTGACAGGTATCAAATAGTCGACATTGTAGCAATCATCGTGGTGAGTGCCATGATGTTCGCACTTAGTCAGGCGCCACAATGGGTCATGTATTTTGGCTATATCGGTTTACCTTTGGCGGCGATCTGGGCGGTCAGCTATAGAGTCGTGGCGCGTAATGCGGTGAAGAGCCTTGTCCAATATTAAATGAGCATTTTCTTCTATTTCTGGAGTAGACTTAGATGTTTTTTTATCATCCGGCGATGCAATCTTAAGCATATTTTCATAGCCTTTTTCTAGTAAGCGAACAGGTTGAATTTTTACGACCCGACCCTGTTCATCACGAAAAATAACCAATTGCTCAACGCATTTTGAAATTTCATTTTCAAACGCCTGTATTTCCTGAATAGCATTAGTTCGCTGTGAATAGCCTGCAAATCTACTCTTTTGTCTCCAGATGTATATCATCGACAGCTATCTCCATACCTATCTGAGAACTGCGAGTTGCCTTGGTGACTTCACGTAAAAAATAAATCAGGCCGACAATGAGGGCAACCATTGCGGCAATAAAAAAGACCGCGACCAATATCGATAAGTCGAAGGGAGATAACCCTCCCAGGAAAAGCATGACCACCACCAGGCAAACCAATAATGCGCTGGAAGTGCACAGGCGAATAGCCTTGTTAATCATATTGATTCGCCGCCACAGCGAGGCAAGTTCCTTTTCAATGAGGGTATAACGATCTCCGGAAATGTTAGCCCGGCGACGTTCTAGCACACGGGCGCGGTCAGTGATTCTGCCCAGTCGATTAGACAGAACGCCAAGGAATGCAGCGATGCCGGTTAGAAGAAAAACTGGCGCGACGGCCAGTTGTACGATATTCCCGATATCGCCAAATACATTTAATGTTTCCAATTCCAATTCCAATTTTCGATTTTCTGGTGACTAAATAGCCGGCATAGTGCTAGCTAGTGCGGATGTAGTATAGATATTTATTGTTACGTTTCAGTGTCAGGCTTATTTTTTGCTCAGTCAGTAGTTGTGATGATAGTTCTCACGAGACATCTTTGGCTCAATTACCTATAATCTGACCGAGTAACCGCACCGGATTTACGTTCCGGATAGCTGAGGAGAATACCATGTTAGAGTACAAAGGCCAGCCATGGCGAAATAGATGCTCTTACAGATGGTCAGCTTACTCTGCGTTATCTATTCGGCTTACAGGGCGATACGCTGATTAATGGAGTGTTTGCAAGTAATGCTACTAGAACCTAAGTAGAAGAGATTGAGGCTCATCTGAAGACGCTGATGCCTGCCTTGTAACCTCGATTTAGTGGCAACCTCGATCTACGCGCGCGTACTGTTCTGAAAACTACGCGCCTAGACACCCCATTAAGAGCTTCTCACCTCGATCTAGTCCTGATTTGACTGGATGGGGGTATAGGAAGGCAATCGCCACACTGTTTTATTATTACTGACGGATATCATGAAAGAAGACTCTGAAATGTTAGTGATCAGCGACAATGCTGATTTAACTGAAAAAGCTTACGGCAAAGCAACTGTTGACGGTAAACTTTGGTTAGACGGCGTATTAAGCCGTAAAAAGCAAGTTGTACCAACGCTTCAAGAGTCTTTAGTATAATTATATAGGCTAATAAAATGAAAATTAATAACTCTGCCCGACTAAGCTATCAATTAATGACCGCCGATGATGCAGAGTTATTATATCAACTCAATCAAGACCCTGAAGTTATGCGCTTTATCAGTGACGGTAATCCCTCTTCACGCGAAACCATTGATAATGTTTTAGTACCTCGCATGCAAGCCTACCTTAACCCGAATCACGGCTGGGGATTATGGCAGGTAAATATTACTGAAACGAATGAATACATTGGCTGGGTACTTGTTCGACCGATGAATTTTTTCTCTGATTTACCTGAATTTGATAATTTGGAACTCGGTTGGCGGTTTTTTCGTTCTTCTTGGGGCAAAGGCTATGCGAGTGAAGCAGCAATACAAATAAAAGACGGCCTAGCCAAAAATCCAGGTAACAAAATATTTAGTGCTATTGCTGACGAGGATAATCTAGGCTCCATTGGTGTAATGAAAAATTTAGGTATGTCGTATATTAAAACTTACCTGCATATTGATCCCTTGTTTGAGTGCAAAGTCGCTTATTATCAAATAAAGAATTAAATCAACTTAGCCTAGCTCTTTAATAGAATTCATCATTACTCATTTCTTTACTGAGTTTTTCAATTAATACTTATAAATAACTTTTAAATCAACAGCTTATAGATTAAAAATGTTTCTGGAGATTTATTTTTTTATAAGCCTCAAGAACTTCTCAAGTCGATCTAGCCCTGCGTTGACTGGATGGGATATAAGGCTAAATGACATCCCTTCTCACGAAAGACTTTATTATCAGTATCTGTATATCCCCCGCGAAAAAACTTGCGCACCTAAGGCATCCGATTAAACTCTAAGTATCTGTAAACTTAAGGAGAAGCATTATGAATCAAGAAATCAAGGCAAGGTGGTTTGCCATTGTCACAAATATGGGTGTTCTTATAGGATTGATTTTGGTCATCTTCCAAATGCAACAAGATCGTAATCTTCTAAGAGCAACTCTTACAAATGACTTTTATAGCTCATATATTGACGCAGACACAATATTCGCTGGTGAAAACCTACCTGCCGTTTATGAAAAATCACTACTTGATCCGAAGAATTTATCCATCGGTGAAATGAGGGTAATGGAGGCTCAAACATTCGCACCTATAAATCGTTGGATTAACCTATATCGACTGTCAGAAGCAGGAATTGTGGATGATTCATTCTGGAAGACTCAAGTAGATTTAGACACGCTATATTATTTAGGTAACCCATAAGGAAGAGCCTGGTATGGCGTAACTGCCCCTAATTGGAGTTCTGATTTTTTTCCTGATGAAATAAGAGAAAGAGTAGAAAAAGAGCTTAATGGTGAATTGCTCTCAGAAGGAAAAAGCTTAAACTTTAATTATGCAAAGTCTTATTATGAAAAAGTCAGAGACGCGATTGAGGTGGATTGATTATGAAACGATTATTTTTACTAATCCTATTAGCCTTCTCCATGCCCGCGGTTACTGATGACACTACCTTTGATTGGTCTGGCTTAGAGAGGAGTCAGATAAGTCTTGATGCACCTTTACTTATAGTCAAAGGATTCTTCTGAGTTTGCTTAATACCATGATTGAGCCAACCAGATTCATTAAGATTACCCGATGCTTTGCGCATGACCGTTAATATCTGCAAGCGCATGGCCAGCACCGCTTGATTATCCGGCTCAGTATCCATCACCGCTTCAATTAACAGCAGCGCCTTAACTGAGTCACCGTCATTTAAATGCTGTTCAGCTAGACTAATCACTTTTTCGGTGCCACCAGCCAGTTCAGTAATGAAGTAATACGTGGTGATAGCGTTGTGCAGCTTCCAAACGGCGTGAAGATTTGACTCTGCGGTTTAATGGCAGATGGAACTATAGATGCTAGGTTGGATGCTATAGCTAATGGCGCTGACCCAAGAAATGTTTATGTAGATAATAGGTTATAAAAGGTTGAAGTTTATAAATTCAATAGCTGAATGACAATCAGGTTACGTCCTTTCAAGATGACTTCCTCTTTGTTGATTTTTGAAATTGCTAATAAATAGCCGCAGGGTAATTCCATAGTTTCATTATTGAAATTGAGTTTAGCCTCGTGGCTTATACTATAAACAAAATACTGAGTGTTCTGCTTTAAAACAATAAACTGCTCGTTAATATAACGCTCAACCTGAGTGTGATAAATTGAAGTTTTGGTGATTATATTAAAATCTTTTATTTCACCAGAAGTTAAGGTACCAAAGGTTTTGCAACCGCCATCAAATGAAGCCATATCAAGCAACTGATCAAGTTGTTCAACCTTTTGATTATCATGCTCTAAGCGTAGACCTTTGCCCGAAATAAGAATCAAGTTACGCGAATAATTTGAAAAATCTGAAAAAAATCCATCTTTAGTAACACGGGCAATACTTAGTCTCCAATCAAAGTTTGTGACATCTCCCCCCTCATTAATTGCTAATTCGGTAGTTTCTCCTAGACCATTTTTCCATGGAATAGTCTTATATTGTTCAGGAGATATAATATTTATAGTCATAGTTTTCCCTATAAAAATACTGATTAATCGGCTTTAATAATAACAATAAAAAAGTATTCTTTACACGCTAGCTGAATGTGGATTAGGTTTGAATGAATAAAATAAATACAGTTTGCTCTAGATTTTATGATGGCTTGAGGGGCGAGTCTGAGCAACTAAAGGCCCATTAGTTTGTGCTCAATAATTGTACAGCCAATGAGCGGGTAATAACTTGGCAATTCCCAATAGCCTGCTTTTTAATGTAGATTGGGAAAAATAAGGGTATTTATCCCTCCTATACCCAACTCGGTTGATTCGTGGCCCGCGCCCTAAATTGGTTTTACCTATTGCGTGTTGCGCCTATGGTCTTATATTGTAGCTTTCAAGCTGTTTCTTGAAACTATAAATCATTCGCAACGGTGATTTCTTTGCGACTATAATTCATCGAAATGTGATTTATCAATGGGATGCGGCCGACCGTTTGCTTTGGCGGAGGTTGACTCCAATAGAAGGAAGCTATCCATCGTGCCTGTCCCTGGACCCTTGAACCGAGCCGGTAAAGCGCAATTGCGCAAGAGCTTAACCCTGTCCCAACGGGAGAGTTTTGCCTCAGCCCTAATGACCGGCAGTTTTGACCAATATGTCAACGCCTTTGCGGTATTTTTAGGGGCTACCTCGGTTCAGATCGGTTGGCTCACCGCCTTGCCGCAGCTGCTCGGTGGACTGTTCCAACTGATTGCGGTTTGGTTCGGTCAATGGGTGCATCGCCATCGACTAATCTTTATCAGCGCCGCGGTGCAGTCTATGGCCTTGGTGTTGGTGGCGCTGTTGGCGATCCCGAATCTGATCGATAAGCCCATTAACACGCTGTTGTTGGCGCTGGCGGTTTACCATACCTGTGCCAACCTGATTCTGCCGCACTGGCGCGCCTGGATGGGGCAGCTGGTGCCCGATGGGATGCGGGGTCGGTTCTTCGGCCGGCGCAGTCGTATTGCCATGCTGACCTCTTTCTTGACGTTCTTGGGCGGTGGTCTGCTGCTCACCGGAAGCCAGTCGCTGGGCCTAACCTGGCTGGGTTTTAGCGCGCTCTTTAGCGTGGCCGCCTTTGGCCGCGGCGCCTCGACTGTGCTGCTGGCCAAGATGCACGACAGCCATGAGCAGCCCACCCTGGGGGAGCGGCATAGCCTGGCGCAATCGTTACGCCATCTCTATCAATTGTGGGACGACCGTGAGTTTCGCCGCTTCAGTTTGTTTATGGCCGGTATGCAGTGTTTTGTCGCCCTGTCGGGGCCGTTTTTTGCCATCTATATGCTGCGCGACCTTCAGTTCACCTATATCCAGTTTACCCTCAGTACCGGCAGTTCGATTCTGGTGCAATTTTTGATGCTGCCTTTTTGGGGCAAGGTGTGTGATCGCAAAGGTAATCGTTATGTTATGGCGATCTGCGCCAGCATTATTCCGGCCCTGCCGGTGTTGTGGCTGTTTTCCGATAACTATCTGTATTTGATTTTAGTGCAGGCGATGGGTGGTTTGGCCTGGAGCGGTTTTACCCTGGCCAGTTCGAACTACCTCTACGACCAGAAACCGCGTCACCTGCATTTTGCCAGCTATTCCGCGTTGCACTCCTCGGTGGGGGCCCTGGCGGTGTGTCTCGGTGCCTTGGCTGGCGGATATATTATTCAATGGTTACCGGCGGATTTTTCGTTGGCGGGAATACGGGTGCATATTGAACGGCCGATCGCGGTGATCTTTATCCTGTCATCGTTGATGCGGTTATTGATCGTACTCTGGTACATCCCTGGAGCGCCAGAGCTGCGAGTGAGTGAGCGGGGTAGGGTGCGTGACTTGATGATTCGGGTTGCCCGTTTCACGCCGATCTCCGGTGTGGTGTTCGATGTGGTCAATAGGCGTCGCAACGACACCGATTGACCGGTCTAAGCACCGGGCCGTTTAAACGGGCAACGCCAAGCCCGGTAATATACCGGTCCGGTATATTCACCCCGGGCTGGATAGTTATTTTGGGGAAATAAGGGTATTTACCCTTCCTATACCCAACCTGGTCGATAACTTTTCTTATTTCGCAATAGTCCTTTGGCATGAGGTAATTAAAAAAATTTACCATGTTGCGTTAGAAGCATAGCAGTGCCAAACGCAAGTTTATTTTTTTGAGTCGGGTATATAGATACTAGAAACGAGGTCTTTCGGAAGGGGGGGTCTATGATTTGGAGTGCTTTTTTGATCACAACTGTAACTCTAGCTGTAACTCTAGCTTATTTATCTACACCAGAAACGAAAAAACCCAAGCATTTGCATGAGTTTTAGCGATTCTATATGGCGGTGGGATAGAACCTCATCGCCTGACATCGGCTCCATTAGCCTTGTCAGCTAACGTGTTTACTTAGTCTTACAGCTGATGAGTTCACAGTCAAGGGCCTTGCTTTGTCTACTGTATTGTTCAACTGCTTCAAAGGCTTGGAAGTCTTCAGAGATTTTATAGCCCCCCGGGCAGGTCGCCACCCACCCCTCCGTATATATATAGGTGTGGTCGGACTTTTTGGGGTGAATTTGGGGTGGAAACTAGTTGGGTTTGGTGGCTTCTCAAGCTTTTAAAAGATTGCTAAGTAGTCTATTAGTTTCGCCGGGGCCATATAGACCCACTAACCGAACAGTATCCTATAAGATACCTATAAGATGTTGTTCGGTTAAGAGTAAAAGAAGTGGGTGTCTTCGATAACGCCCCAGCCAGAAGTCTCAAGCAGAGCGATCCAATCTTCTATAGGGACTTTAGATACAGTGGCTGGGATGGAAACGCCTTTTTCATCGGTGAGCAACTCTTCTTTCAGTATGAAAAGATGTTGATGCTTGCGCTTTCTGCCATTATTTTTAGCCTTAAATTCCACAATGATTAAGCCTTTGCGCTGAAGGCTGGGTATGGCTTTGAGTCTTTCAGGATCAGAAATATCACTGCGTTTTAACATCATCCTCGCGGCATCTTCATTGGTCGCTAGGTCTGGTCGGAGCTTTAATAGCCCCAGAGGTGTTAAAGGGATGTTTCCAGCTTTTAAAAACTCATACTCCAGTCTATCTGGCATCAGATCATCGAACTTGATCAACTGATCTACGGGGACTTCCAACGGTACGTTACTCAGGATAAAGACTCTTTTTCGATGTTCATTGTGAATTAACCTTAGCCTTGATATTGCCTGAATAGACTCAGCTTCTCTTAACTGCTGATGAACCGCTTCAATACGGGCATCTGAAAAAGTTCTAGCTTCGACTCCTGATCTTGCTTTGACGTTTCTACTGCTACTCAGGAAGCCTCTAAGCTCCAGCGGAAGGTTAACATTTTCACTGAGTTCATCGTGTTGAAGTAACTCAGGATCATCCCAGAACAAAGCTCTGGCTTTATGATCTATTTCAGTGGGTGGAGGTTCATTGCGACCTGTTATAAATACCACCGAACATTGTTCAGCGGCATTGCTACCCCTGAGGCCTACAAAATTCATAAACTGCACTTTAGGGCTTATATCAGGATGAGCCTTCAAGTCTTCTATTAATGATTTGTTACCAACACAAAGTGGTTTCTCTCCAAAATCAGCCCATGTATTTAACACGCTGATCAATTCTTTAATGGGTGCAGAGGTTTCTCTCCAGAACTGATTGCTACCTGTTCTATCATAGACTTGAGTCACTATTGCATTCTGCTCAATGTCGATTCTTTTAAGATCAATTTCCTCATCAAAGAAACATTGAAGTAGTAATGGGTCAGCAGTCGCATCGAGCATTAATACGGGTATGTTAGCGTCAAAAGTCAGTTCACTCTTAATGCAAACTCTTACAACTTCATGCCCATCTTTATTGGTGTTTAATAAAATACTTTGTGATTCTTGCCTGTCGCGCAACCTCAGTTCAAGTTGCAGTACTCTTATAAGATCGTTTAAAGCACGGGTGACTGATCGTGATCGTCCCGATATTGCAGTGTCTCTGGTGCTTTCAAAGGCCATTTCAGGTTCTTGGATCAATACATCATCCAAATCTCTAAGTCGAACGTTCATACCCCTGAGCATCTCTAACAGCGGCTCTTCAGCCTCTAGTGCTTTGATGATTTGTTTACCTAAATTCGGATGTCTTTCTGATGTTATTTGATCCTTTATGGCTTTAGTGGCAATCTCTTTTACGTCAACCATAATGTTGAAAAATGATTCATCAATGATCACTAAGTTGGGATCCGATTGAAGCGGGTTGCGCCTTAAACGTAAGTAGTTGTGAACATAGATCCTAACTGTATTAGTACTTTGCCTATCGAGCAAAGGATCATCAAACTGTTCTATATATTTACAGCTATTAAAGTGTTCGCATTCTCCCACATCTCTTCTATGACAAGCATTCTGGTACACACTAGATCCTTGCTTTTCTAGGCTTCTAACGTAGTCAACTCTTTGGCAAAGTATAGGTAAGAGACCATCTGCGCCGCCCGTCCTAGGAAGTATATGGATGACCTGAGCATCAACCTCTTTTAAAAAATCTACGTATTCATCTGCTATATCATGTCTTGGAACATAGATCTCTACGTTGAAGTTAGATTGTGTGGCGAGAAAAGTTTTCAACTTTTTGATAGTTTGAGTGGTCTTTCCTGAACCCATCGTTATTCTCAGTACTTTCTTAGGAGCCTTATCAAGATTCTCAAAGAAGTGATCCAATTCCTCGTTTAGTTGTTGGATTCCTTGATCGACTGATACTGGGTCTAATTGAAAGTAAGGTTCTGCAATGGGCTGTAATATGGTGTTGCCTGTTTGCCCTCTAAAATCAAATGAACCAGATTGAATCTCTTCGATTCTCCGTCTAGCTTCAAAGGTAGCCTTCTCTTTTAAATATCTGCCATCTTTTAAATCTGCCTCAGCCTCAAATAACTTCCATGTGAGATCAGAGAGTTGCCTAACATCTACATCTGCTTTCTTAGCCTTTGACCCTTTGACTAACAGCTTAGTCGCCTCATTGCTACAAAGCAGTAAAAATCGCTCACGGCCATTTATGATTAGCCCAGTTGTTTTATCCCTGAAGATCTCCTGCCCATCAACCTGTCCAAACTGATTAATAGATGACCTTACTTTCCTTACAACTGGTGGAATTAGCTCAGGAACATTTACTTCGCTAACATCACTGGGTTTATATAGTCCTGAACGATCAGGAAAAGGGTCTATCGCGCCTTCAAGGAATATTGGATTCGCAGTGAAATGGGGTTGCACAGGGTTGAATAGAGCTAGATCTACTGAGTATTCTTGCAACCACCCTTTCATTTCAGCATCAGAACATGGTCTATTTAACCAATACCATAGATGAAGTCGTATTTTGTCCTTCTTGATGCCCATGCTTGATGAAAACTGATACCAACATTGAACGCCTTGAAACTGACTTGGAAGCTTTGAAACAGCGTGGGCGACTAACTCAGTTTTATTGTTCTTGTAGTCGCTTAGTTCCTCAGGCAATGGCAAATCATCTATATCAATCATGCACCAAGATCTAGAGGCTGTTTCAAAGAAAGGTTCTTGACCCTGTCTGGGCTTTAATGTTCTGCGAATAGCTTGTTGTTGTCTGCCCTCAATGAGATTACCTCTGATCACGTAAGCATCCGTACGAGATTCTAAATCTAACAGCAACTCAGACAGCGTACTCAGAGAGTTAATCGGGGCTGAAGAGTGATCAAATAGATAACCAATCGACTGATCAAGCCCTACATAAACACCGTCTTGGTCTTTAGTAAATCGCTTTGTACAGATTTTAGATCGTGCTGTAAGAATAGAAATAGTGTCCATTCGATGATTATAGGCAGTTGGCCGTACATTGCCATGGGACTTTTGGTAGAGATTTAGAGTACCTTTGCTACCTGTGGCGTTAGTCTTGAGGTGGTGGCCAGATACTTTGGGGCGAACAAGTACATGTAGTGTTATAATTATCAATTATATCAATAACTTATGATTTATAAGCCACCTAATTAATAATGCTATAAAGATCACTTATCTCGCCCATCGGCGATGTTATTTTAAATGCCTGAGAGCCGTGAAACAAAAAGACATCATTCACGGCCATTAGATGTCCTTCGTTGCTCTAGTTCTAAACACCCTCCAAAACAACCACCATTCCAGAGACGATTGAACCTGTGAAGGTTTGGATGAAGGTTTTGATAAGCCTATTTTCAATAAAGCTCACCATCTATCCATTGCTGTTCTTGTTTTCTTCCGTCAGCCCATGTGAATGTCCCTTGACCATTGCGCTTGTCATCACTGAACTGACCAACATATTTGTCTCCATCAGCCCATGTGAATGTCCCTTGACCGTTGCGCTTGCTATCACTGAACTGACCAACATATTTGTTTCCATTAGCCCATGTGAATGTCCCTTGACCATTGTACTTGTCATCCTTGAACTGACCCACATATTTGATTCCATCAGCCCTTATGTATGTCCCCTGACCATTGCGTTTGTCATCCTTCCACTGACCGACATATTTTCTTCCACTAGCCCATGTTGATGTCCCTTGACCATTCCGCTTGCCATCCTCCCAATACCCGACATATTTGTATCCACTAGCATCTGTGTATGTGCCCTGACCATTCTCACAGTTTCCATAAATACATCCGACTACAGAAGAGCTTCTATTTGGTTTTGTTATATTGCCAGAATTATTCTCTGCTTTTTTACGATCTGCCACTATTTCCGAATAAGTTCGAGCAGATTTTTTACTACCATTACTCTGAGAATTGGTAGATCTAACTTGGGAGCCTCCTGATTGAATTCTTAAAGATCTCTCATACTCAAGGGAAGATTCGCAGTCATATCCTTCAGGGAGTTCGACAATATAGTCGAAATTTCTTGGGGTGCTAAAATCAAGGCGCTTAAGGGTATGTATTATTAGAAACTTATAAATTCCTGCATTACTGCACCTGTAATCGGATACGTCAGATGTGCCTATAGCAGAGATCACAGATTGATTATTAGACAAGCTAGTGAAAGAAAGCGAAATGGATCGGCTTAAACTCGTGGTTGTTACTTCTCGTGTACCAGTAACACCATAGATATTTTCCACTTCGGTTTTACCTGTCCTACACCGCATTCTTGCCCCTGTAAGAGCATTGTTTGAGGTCTTGCACTTGACATCACCGGGGTCAATGTTCTGCCCAACAACGCCATAGTCATTAACCGTTTTTGTTTCTTCCAAAATATTTCGTCCGACACCTAAAAAAACTTTTACATCAAAGTAATCAGGAGACACCTTATTTGATCGAGAGATCGATATGTTTGTAAAGCCTCTGTTCTCCAGAGCCTCTCTGAGTACAGGAAGGTAGTAGACGGCATCTAGATCTTTAGGTACAACAACCACACGGAGATTTGTTCTTGGGACAAACGATGGATCAACGGAACTGCTGATATTGCCGCTAATATACGTAGTGCCGCACCCATTAAGAAGCAAACTCATTAAGAGCGTAGCTATAGCTTTTAAAGTAAATAGTCTCATCTAATCCCTCAACAACTTCTCTTCCTGAAGTTCAATACGCTTCGCAATCTCTACATAATCCTTCACTCTATGCTTATGTGCAATCTTATGAAACTCAACCGCTCTTCTCAAACGTGCTTTTTCATTGTAGCCGTTTCTTAACTCAATCGTTAATATCTGCTTGGGAGTCAGTGCACGACTGTCTTCACGAGCTTCTAGTTCAGCGCTTAGAATAATTACATTTGATGGCATGGTTGGATAGGCCTCCTAGTTGTTTTGCTTTTTTAACATAGGGGGTTTGAATTGGAATTGTCAACTGGGGTGACATTTGCATGATTGATTTGCTTTTGAGATAGTACAAATACTAATAAACACTAAAAGGATTTGCTTGTGGAGATTCAATCTCAGTTAACGTCTGGTCAGCTAGCTAGACTTATCCCTTCTATTTCTGATTCAAAAAAGGAAGAGAAAGCAACCTCTATTGCATTAGCGGCGTTTATGGCTGTACCAGAGTTTGCTGCAGCTGTACTTGGAGGAATTGGTGTTTCTGTCAGCAAAAGAACAAAGATTGAATGTTACACAGAAGTGGTTTTCAAGCAGGCTGCTAAAGAAGGAGATCGAAGGCCTGACGGATTAATCGTTGTTAAAACGGGCAGTAGAGTTTGGACTGCTCTAGTTGAGTCAAAAATTGGCCGTGCCGAATTACAAAAAGATCAGATAGAAAGTTACCTCACCTTAGCAAAACAACTGAAGATTGACGCTCTCATTACGTTTTCAAATCAATTTGCACCAAGTCCCTCGCACCAATATCGCTATATAGCACCGTTTGGGTAACATCTGCCATTAAGCATGATCTCCATTCCCCCGCAGTAACTCGCGCCATCCAAAAACAAACTAACCGACTTTATCGTACCAACGGTGTTAGGGTGACTATTGGTCGTATAGGTGATGCTATTCCCATCAAAACTTGCACCTGTAATGACCAATTCAGCCTCTTTAACATCCTCACCCTCAACCCATGTTAAAACTGCATTAGGTGGGTCAGTCTTAAAGCTATTGCTACCTGCTTTAGCCCACATTGAGGCAAATTGTTCTCCTGTCATATAAGCATGCTTACGGTAAGGTCTATCGGTAAAGGCAAAGATGTCGCGTGTGACAGGCATCACGATTGTTGTGTTATTAGTTACCTGCGCTTCCTCCGCTGTGTGAACAAACAGCCATTCTTCTGCAGGCTTATCCTCTGCGAATGTGAATGTACAGGCCATAAGCGATAGGATGATAATACTGATTTTTGATGTAATTGATGTCATAACATTGCCTCATTGAGTGGTTAATCAAGAGTACTCCAATATCCAATCCTGTCAACGCAGGTGGATCGAGGTACCCCCTATCCCGAAGAGGCACTTTATGTATATGTATATGTCTGCCGCAAAAAAAAGCAGAAAAGATTCCACCTATGCAGATTGTTGTCGACTCTAGGGCTGTGAGAAATAACTGAGACACCTCAGATACCCTGACCCTTCATAAGTTCTTCTATTCGGTATAGACTCTAAGTCTCTCATTTAGATAAAGTTGAATTAGATATGAACATTCTTAATAAATTTACCCCCATCTTCTGTGTGTTAACTTTGTTTCTTTCCATCTCAGCATGCGTAAAGGCTGAAGAAGGGGATATAGGGTTTTGGAAGAGCGAAGATTGTAAAAAAGTTAGTGACGCGGCAGGATTTTTCTTATACACGTCTGGAGAATTATTAAAAACCGCAGACAAAGAAAGAAAAGCAGGAAGCGAGAAAAAATCTGAAAAGTCATATTCAGCGGCATTGTTTTTTTCGGAGTTATCTGGGAATGCGGCAAAGAATTTTGAGGTATTCTGCAAGAAATAATGACAAATAACAAAACTGTTGGTACTGAACTTGATTGACCCATAGCTGAATTGGTCCTGCCCGTTAATGATGGACACCCCGCCCGGAGAGAATCACGCGAAACCACTGCCGTCTTAACCTCAGCATGAAGGGGCAGTGCTGGCACAACCATTCCAACGCAGATCAATCTTATAAGCCGTTTTCTTGAAGCTCTTGATAGAGAGTCTCGCGCCTTAGCGCAATAAACTGTTTTATGGAGATATCGCTAGCGTCACATAAAGTCGCACCTGCATCAGCATTAATAGCGGCAGGGTTATAGATAAATCCGCAGCCGTCTGGCAACCCTGCCTCAGTTTGACTAATAGCTGTTGTCACCAAGGCATCTCTTGTAGCAAGTTTAGGCCCTAACACATCCCAATCCATGTGGTTATCAAGTATCGACTTAATATCTGAGTAAAGTGCCTCTTTATTAGCTTGCTCAGAAAAAACAATATCCCATAAAATAGGATCAACACTTCCTAATTCTCGGCTAGCCCAATCAACCTTTCCCGTCGAAGGAAACGCGTAAGTCCCAGCAATATCTCGAAACGCGGCAAACCAAGACGGCAGTCCGATGGAGATGTCATGACTGTCTCTGAACACAAAATCAAAATCATTAACCATATAAATCCATTGGTCCGTGAGCGGATTGAAATAAAGATAATAATTGTTGGCAACCCTCACATAATGATCAACAGCGCCGAAGGCAATCTCTGCGGCTTGAGCTTTAATGAAGCCAGGAATATCAAACTGCTCAGCTAACATTGAAGCGCTGGGGTAGGTTTGCACAAAACTCATGAACTTTTGCAATAAAGCCCTGCCAGTAGCAATACTGCTCTTTTTGCTTTTTAAGTCATAGGCTGGCTTATAAGGTCTAAATTGAGAATCTTCGCCGCCGTCATTAATGTCCGAATTAACAAATTGAGGGTTTAAATAATGCGCGGTGCCAAGCCACTCTTCTCTTGAGTTAGTGTCTGACTTTTCAACACCAATTTGGCAAAAATTAGGGTCTATATAAGTAACGGCGTTCTCATAGGCTACACAGTTTAGGTCTGCTTCTGCCGACCCGGCTAGATCTGCATTGCCACCGATTTTGAAAAGATAGCCATTTTCCCCAAAATAGCGTTTAAGAAAAGGTTTGTCGACTTGCTCGACCATTTGGTAAACACCCATGTTATAGGTTTGAGGCAGTGACCTTCCATAGAAATTGCCGTCACCACTAATATGAAACTCGACATTGGCATGGGCAACTCTAGAGGCAGGGACACCAATAGAATTTAAGATGTCGTGCGCTAAAAGTTCGCGCTGATAAGACGGGTCATGTCGATTGAACCTAAACGAGAGTTTGTCCACATCCATAAACTCTCTTTTGTCGTTCTCTGGCACCTCTGCATGGTCTTTTCCAACTCTAAGATCACAAGGCGCTCCTTCAACGGCAGCAGGTTCGCCTGTCGCATCAATACAAGAATAAACACCCTCATCTTCGTCAAATTCTTCATCGAACTTAATACCAAAACTAAATCGTTTAGGCTTAACGGTCCAATTATCGCCACCTTCGTCATACCAATATTCAGGCCATTGTCGGCTGGTGTTGCCCTTCATTTTAAAACCAACTTTTTCAAATTTTTCAATCACTGAGCCATCGACATCCAGATATTCAAAGTCAACTTGCCGATATATTTCACTGTGGGACCACAACGTCCATTCAGAAATGTCGCCATTGGCATCGCCCGTGCTATAACGCGCACGCTCTGTATCTAAAACAAACCGATGCCATTCATCGACGTCCATGATCACGCGTATCTTATGCATCTTGTCTACAGCAAATAAGGGTGCTGACGCATCCGCAGCACAGGCAACAGCAATCGTTTTGTCCGATGAACCAACAACCCCTTCCTCAATATCTAAAGCACACTCTTGCCGTCCGGGATCTCTATCGACTTTTAAGGCATAGACTGCGCCGGTCTCTAAGCCACCTTCAAAGGCAAACAGTCCGTTTTTCGCTATGGTGAGAAGCTCATCGCCCTCGCTACATTCAGTATCGCTTTGGGCCATAAAACAGCCGCTTAACTCAACATCCATATTTCGATAAGCATCCATACTGTCAATACCAATAGTGATAAAGAAAATAGGCTTAGTTACGGTTAAATCAAAAGAGATGGAGCTGCTTAATTGACCATCAGACACACTGATCGTGATGGACGAAATTGAGTCTAAATCAGCTGTCGTCGCCGAGCCGGATAACAACCCCGACGCTGTGTCAAAAGCGGCCCATGCAGGCATACCGGTAATACTAAAGACCAAATTGTCACCGTCTACGTCATTTGCAGACGGGGTAAAGTTTAGCGCTTCCCCAACCCTGATCGTTGAAGTGCTTCCTGAAATAGTCGGTGCTGAATTTTGTACAACAGTGACTGGCGCACCACCACCGCCACCACCACAAGAACTGACGACCAGCAACCACATTAAAAGCAAAGTGCTACGTTTCAAAATTGTACGATAGGGTTTTCTCATCACAAATTTTCTCTACAATACGTCTTAGTGGCCACAACACTATGAAAGAGTATAATGTCTACAGGCACATTGGGTTAAAATTATGGCTCAGTGACTAATATAGCATTAACACTAAAGGAGAGTTTTTTTGAAACCAAGTATTTCCCTAGCCTACTTCATTGCGGCCCTGTGGGCTGGTATGGCATTCGCCCAGAGCCCTGCCAACGACACTACACCGGCTGACCCTTGTCTTTCGACCAATTCTGACCTGGGTGACTCAGCCTTTTGGGCGGTGACCGCGATCGAACAGTTTGCCGACAAACAATATGCTGCTGCCGTGGATACCGTAGACGCCTGCTTCATGCAGTGGGGCCCCGAGGCTGGGCACAAACAGAAAAAAATGCACGATGACAAAACCAGTTGCCCGCGTACCGGCAAAGTCAGTGACACAACCAAAAAGAAAATCGAACAAAACTATCTGATGAATGATGTCTCTATGGCGCTCTGGGCAAAGGCTAGCTCACTGCATAAATTAGGTGACATTGAGTCGGCAAAAGAGACTTACTCCCAGTGCATCTACATGACCTGTGGCCGCGCTTGGGACCCCAAAGGATGGTACTGGAGCCCAGCACAAGACTGCGCCAAAAAAGTACGTAAACTTCTAAAATAGATACCATAACGCCTTTGCGGCAACTAACCCTGGGTATCACCCACAATAAAGGCCACCCTTTGGGGTGGCCTTTATTTATTCGTCTAACGCTTTAGATCAAACTATTTACTTCTTTGGTTGCATCCAAAGTGGCAAAAACGCGATCCAGCCTAGGGGGCCCAAATAAGCACCTAACCAAAAGCCCGTCGATTGTTTTTGTACCTGCTTTCCAATTAAAGAACCGATACCTCCGGGGATGAGGGAAAGGACAAGGAAAAACAAGGTAAGAAGAGGAAAAGCCCAGTAACTTATCGAGTAGGTGTCGGGATCCTGAGCAAGCGCCCAAAACATGGAGGCCGCGTAGCAGAAGGATAAAATTATTAAACCAATTACCTTCGCAATAGTCTGTGTCATAGCATCTCCATATTCTTGGTTTAATTGATCATCTCATACTAGTCAGCTAAACGCCTAAAACAGCCTTTTTTAAGTATTCTTCATTGTGCGACACATATTCGGCAGTTGTTGCGATATTAGAGTGATTCATGAGTGTTTTAAGCGCCACAATGTCGACCCCAGAACGCAACACATTGGTGGCAAAGCTTCTCCGTCCGCTATGTGAGGAGGCGCTATCGAACCCCGCAGAGCCATACACCTTCAACATTAAGTGAGAAAGCCCGTTAGGCGTGAAGCCCTGCCCCTTTTGGGACACGAAAAGTGCATCTACTCCCTTACGGTTCGGTCTAATAGCTACATAATCTTCAATAGCTTGTTGTAGTTCAGGATGATTGATGTAAGCCGCATAGTTCTTACCACCCTTCACAATAGAACTATGTAGATTTACTACTTCCTTCACTTTACCACTTGTATCAATAACGTCATTTAAACGAAGACCCGCAACGGTGCCAATGCGCAAGCCCGCTCGGTAAGTAAATAGGTAGATTGCTGTGTTTCGCTCCGAATGGCGTGAGTTTGAGAGGTATTCAAGCATAGTCTTATGCTGTGCTTGGTCTAAAGTTGCTGCTTTTCCTTGATTGCTCATAATAATAAACCGATTCAATGGGTTAGCAGATAAGGACATAATTTCATTGTTTTGTGTCATTATTATAACATCTTCTTTCCCTATATCATAGCTTCTTTATATCTATATTTACCTTCTTTAATGCTTTATTTACCTTCATACGGCAATTAGTGTTGTTAGCGTTAGACCCTTATAGGCGCAAAAAAGCCTCCCTAATCTTTAGCTGATTTGTCGCGGAGGATGATAGAAGAGTTTTAATGAGCGCGATGAAGTATTCGCCTAGTCTTCTCAGGCTGTGGCGCGCCTCTTTTAAGGTGGGCGGTAAAGACACTAGACGTGCCCAGACTAATTGGGACACCTAAGCGCGTAAAATTTTAGTTAGTATTCTTCTTTATCAAATTGGTTCTCTGGAGTCCAACCATCGGGCATCTCTGCCGACTGCTTGCGGAGTTCTTCTATCGGCTCCTTACACTCAGCGTCGTGTTTACTGGCTATCGTAAAGCTCATGACCGCGCCCATTAACCCCGCACCCGCGATAAAATACATCCATTGTTTTTTCATTTTGACATAGCCTCCCGCCTCATATCCTCGCAATGTCTTTTCGACCGTTCAGAGTAGTCCTTACGCTCCAGATTATCATTAATGCACCTGTAATAGACTGTGATAGCTTTAGACCTCCTTTCTGTCTCCAACTGTTCCGACGTTTTCTTTGTAAACATTGTAGTAATAGGATTGCGCGGCCAAACCAAAATAAGAAGGACTAAACCTAAGCCTACAAATACTAAAACATCATTTTTACGCATTTCTTTCTCCCTATTTAACAAGTGAAGTAGGTTGCCTTGCTGTTCTCATATAATAGCCGCGGGGTCTATGTATGTCTCAGAAAATTATTATTAAGTATTTCCTATTCTTCCATAGGCCAATCAGCCATTTCATTAGCAAGGCGCTCTGCCGCTCTGACTGTGCTCTTGTTCTCATAGGTCTGGAGCGCCCAGACTAATTGGGACACCTGAGCGCGTAAAACTTTAGATTATTTACCACTGGATGTCGTACACTTCTTTGCAATAACGATTAACCAGTTCAAAGTGCATTTTGTTCTCTTTTGCCATCTTTCGCAGTTCAAATAGGCGACATTCATCAAAGGTTGAGTGGCGGTCTCCCATAAAAGACATGACAGCCGCCATTAACCCCGCACCCGCGATAAAATACATCCATTGTTTTTTCATATTCACTCCGTTAATCCTGCAAGAAAGCCTTTCTTATCAAATTTCACTTCAGGAAAAGCATCTTCATAGTCTGAACGATTGGCTGTTAATTCATCATATTCTTTTTCTGAAGAGAAGTCGTAATATGCCTGACGAATAATGCGACTTGATGTACCGCAACTTAACGCTAATTTATCTATTGAAAGTCCCTTTCCATATCTAAGCCGCATTGTTATGTAATAACCCCGCAGAGAATAAGGTACAAGCTTGTCCTTTTGCATTGTCCCCTTCGGCATATCAAGACCCAAATCTATCAACATCTTGTCCCATTGCTTGTAAAAATTATTTATTGGGTCTCTGGCAGAGTATGAACCCTCTTTTGATTGAGTGTGGGAGAACAAATAATGAGTGCATTGCTCTAATGTTCGGCAAGAGCATTTGGTATAAGTCCCCCGCTTCTTATGAAACAACTCCAACGCATCAAAAAACTTCCAACCTTGAGGATGAATGATTGCGGTATATTTATGCTCTTTCTCATCCCGCTCAAATAAGCGTTTCTCCGTTTCTCCTTTGCGCTTAATCACCTTGTAAGAAGCCCATTTAAGGAAGTTCTTCTTAACTGAACCGTTAGGAGGACGTATTCCTGTCCATGAAATAACCTGAAACCAAAGATAAAACTGATAAGCGGAGTCTATTTGTTCTTTTCTGGCATATTTATCTTTAGAAACTTCAGCTATTTGCTCCCTTGCCCACTCTTCCATCTTGAGCCATTCTTCTTCCTGAAGATTCCGTCTAGTCCTCTCTGAGGTCTCTTGAGGTGGTCTTGAAGGATTTGGTATCCAATTCACATATTCCTCTTGCCTTCCATATCTCCATATCATTCTAATTTGGGTTATGCATTTCGCTCTTCTTGACGGACTCAAATCATAATTATCATTCATCCAATCATTGAACTTTTCAAGTTGATTGAATGTGATCGCACCCATATCTTTAGTTGGGAGTGTTTTCCAATAAGCGTCAAGGTATCGCAACAATGGTTCTATCTCTTTGCATTTACGAACCGAATAAAATCCTTTACCACCCTTGACCGCATATTTGGGTCTTTGCCCTTTTTCAAGAGCCGCATCATTCTCTTCAGCTCTGCTTGAGATGTGCTTGAAGTATTCGTCTGAGATATTTGAAACATCTATATTCGCGATTGGAGAAATGCCGACTTTGACTTTAGCGATGAAGTCTTTGTATTTCTTTCGACCCGCCTTTTTTGCAGCTCTTATGCTTGCAGAATTATCAGAATATGGAAGATATAAAGAACGGTAAACACTCTTCTTAGCATCTCGGTGATACATACGAATGTACCAGTAAATATTATCACCAGTTTTAGCGCCGGCAATGGAGGCGTAGTCCTCTATTTCAATGGGTTTAGTGACAAATGCAACCATGATTTACCTTCCTTCATATGCGACAGATATGCGATAAGAAAGGTCAACTATATTTCCAAGTCCATGAAAACTCAAGGTTTAATTTTTGATATGCGGTCTATATGCGGTGGGATTTTTGAGCAAGAAATAATCAACCAGTCGCTAAGAGCTAGAGTTAATGAGGGTTCTGGGTCATTGGTCGAACTTGAAGACTTCTTGCGTTTTGCCGTGAAAGGGCGGTGTCCTAGGCCTCTAGACGAACGGGACGAAGGATGTAACTAAGATCTGGGGTGGCTAGGACTGAAAGCACTTACTAACCTTGTATCCCCCATTTTCGTCATAATAGATAGATCGTAGATATCTTTCTTTCTGACTTCAAATCTTCTTGCTCACTTTCACTTAAGCAAGGCCGGCATTCTACCAAGAAAATCCCTATTGGCAAGGAATTATCGGTTGATTATTCAAATTGGTAAAAAAAGGGAGCATAAACTCCCTTTTCTCCTTGTGCTACATGCCGTTATTTAACGGAAACCGAGGTTCTAACGGCCTTGTAAGCCTTCTGTAAGCCTTTTGCATCTCCTTTGCCATGCTTTCTAATCAAAGCCTGAAGCGTGCCTATCAAGCTTTTAAAGTCCTTCAAAACCTTCTTAGCTCCAATGACTCTTGTCTTCCCTATTTTACCGCGTGAGGAGCCTGGGCGAGGTTTGTTTGGTCGCCCTCTTCTAATTAGGTTCTTATCGCGAGACCAATTTAATGGCAATCCTCCTTTATAGCCTGTCGCCCATTTCGAAAGTGTCTCCTCTCTTGAGGAGAGCATCTTTCGTGGGGCAAACTTAACTCTTAGAAGTGATTGAGCCGCACTTCTCGCTGAACCAATGCGATGAAGTCCTCCCTCAAGATTCTGAAGGTCTTTTAAATCACCAGACTTTGCATATTCTGTCGTGAGTCCAACCGTAGCAGCTTTCATCATTGCTTTAGTTTCTCTCAGCGTTCTTCCTGAGTGGATGAGTTTAAACATTTGGTATTTAGCTTCGTTTCGTTGAACATTCATTTGAATAAATTAGCCTCTTGAGCGTGCAACCAATTCTGAATCGATTCAAATCGGCTATTCGCTTGCTTGGAAGTGACTTGCTTCCCTCTTAATGTGGCATCACAAATATCTCTAATTGCAGATTGGTAATGATGGTTTGCTAATTCTTGCCTGGCTGATGCTAATTCATCGCCCTTCTGTCGCCTCGTTCTAACAAGTATATTCGTGGCTTCTAAGTTTTTGTCAATTTTACATTTTTGCTCAGTCCAAGATATTTCCAGCTCTTTAACCTCAGTTTTAGCGGCATCACTTTCAATCTGAAGTGGGTTTCCTTTTGCAGCAAAACCATCAATCCAAGTTTCTTGAGCTTTAATGACAATGCTTATCTTTTCGTATTTATCCACGATTGGCATGAGTCATCCTCCGCATCATTTCGACTCTATTATCTTCAATGAAGGCATGTGTAAGCTTCTCTGAGTCTACTGCTTTCATCATTCTGTTGTCGGCATACATTCTGCCTCCATCGCTCCGAACAGAATTAAATTGGTGGTCTTTCTGGGCTGAATTGCCTCCATAGATTTTGCTATAAACCATGAAGTTTTCCGCGCTTGTGTCTTTGTATTGAGTTGCTTTACAAAATTGCAGATAGTCATCAACAAAATCATCATTGTGAAAGTGGTCTTTCTGCTTTTTGTAAGCCTTTTGGCATATCTCGCGGGCTTCCTTATTGAGTGTTTCTATTTTCATTTATATTCCTCCTGGCATTTTTCGTTTGAAAAAGCCTCTTTGCTAACTGCATTTGCGATAATTCCCTGCTTCAGCCATTCAATGGCTTGGCTTCGCATTAACAGATATAAGTGGTAGTGGTCGGGTGTTGGGAAAGTTGCGCGAATGCAGCTACAAGCCTCATCTTTGCAGTATTTTTTAGAGCCACAGAAATCAGGACAATCCTCAAATCCTGTTGCAGCTAAGTAAATGAGTTGGTCTTCGCTCATCTCGCCTTCAGTATTATTAAGCCAAGCTTCGGCTTGTTTCATATCTTCATTTAGATCAATCATTGAGCGACCCCGCACAGAATTTAAAACCGTCAAAACTTCGGGGGTATATAAATAGATCTATAGAAAACAATAATTTTTTTATCAAAAGTTCAATCATCACACAAAACTCACGAGTTGATTCTCTTGGCAATCAATGCAAGAACAATATTTGCTGTGGTTTTGACTTAAACCGCTTTTGTCATCCAGTGTCCTGACGACTCTTTCCATCTCATAAAGCCAATGCGTAGAAACGAAAGCCTTTCTTTTAATAATGAAAGAAGTTGGTCTGGACATTAGAAAACGTCTTTCAGTCTGGTTCAGACGTTTATGAGCATTCTGTTTTCTCTTAATATTAGCCAAGCACCATTCAAGCTTCTTTGGCTTAAACCATGAAGATTTAAATCCTGGTTCTTTTGATGTTTTGTAGTCTTCAAATAGAGCATTTCTTGCGTCAACCGCACCCACACGTTGATCTTTAGGCAGATCATCCATCTCTCTCTTCGTTGAAAAATCTAGATCAAACGATTTAATGAAAGGACCCAGTATTCTATTTGGCTCATTCCAACAGTCTTTTCCAATAGTCGGAAACTCCTGCTTTATAGCGTTCCAGTTCCCTCTGGTAATGCGTTGTAAATTTCCAAAATTACAAGAGTCAAAGCCCCCAATAATGGGCTCACTTTTTGGGTTGGCGATCCAATGAGCTATTGAAATATGTGATTCAGAATCAACAATTCCGCCAACTTCAAACCAAATAGCATCATATAACTCACCCATAGCAGCGTGCCATTGAAGAGGCTCAAGCTTATCTTCGTTTATTCTTTCTTCCTTAGTCTGAAGCATGAGCCTGGCCATTCTTTGAGCTTTTTTACCATCAAGCTTCTTGTCTCTATTACGCAAAGTCTCTATCTGCTTATTTGTAAGCTCATCTATCTTTGGTAAGTCCATCCATGCATGAGGAGCGGCCCGCTTGAAGTTGTTGAGCGTCGTCAAAAGCTTCTGCCTATCAGAATTAGCTTTATCTAAAAAAGCTTTCTGATATTGCTTTCTAAATTTATCCCAATCGGTGAGCAGCTCCTCAGATTTCAATGGAGTCATCCATTGAAACAATCGCCCCGCCCTCTTTTAAAAGCTCCAAAAGTAACCAACGCGGATTTGCCATATCTATATCATGAGCTTGTTTTGATCTGACTTTCCAAGCGTTAATTGTGCTCATCTCAGACTCTACAACGCCTTTCTCACTTCTAATTGCGTCAAAAGTCGTGTTTGGAAAAGCCGCCTGACTTCTATTCGTCATATATACATGAGCTTTTCGAGTCATTCGCATTCGACGAAGCATTTGCTTTATTTTCTGAGCTGAGAAAAACCCCGCTGTCGAGATAACAAAGGCTTCATCAAAGTCATAACCTTTTTCTAAGTAGTCCCATCCACAAGCACACCAGGGAGACACAACCAGAAAATCAAGCTCGTCGTTTTTCATCCAATCCGAAATAGTCTTGTTTGGATGGCTCCTTAATTCGGGGGCGTGGACGCGTACCGTTTCCCTATCGAAAGCCTTTCCTTTCTTGCCTGGGCATTGCTTTTCAAGCCATGTCATAAACGCGGAAATAGTCCCTTTGTCATCACTATAATCCGTAAAAATAGCAACCTTCTTCCCTGCTTTGATCGAATCAACTAGGCTTTCCAACGTTCTTCCATAATTATCAGAAATAGTTATTTCATAGCCTTGAAGATAGCTTGCAGAGTTATAATATAGAGCCGCATTTTCCCTTGAGAAGTTTGCGATTCGGCTCAAACCCCAAAGGCATAGATCATCGTCAATATCCGCGTCAAAAATTAAAGTGTTCTTGCTTCTATCCATAATATTGAAAAGCATATTCATTTCTTCGACATGGCTATCCTGTCCTGCCCAGTCTCTAAACACCTGAGAGGCTTCATCAATAATGACAATATCAAACTTAGGAATTAGACCCATATCGTTATAAATACCTAAAGACTGGTAACAGACCGCGAGATGCTTAACTTCACCAAAAAGCCTCTCCTTTTGTGTCTTATGCTCTCCCCAACTATGGTAATGCTGTATTCCAACAGCTTCGGCGATCTGTAACGTAACGGCTGTAAACGGAGTGACGATAAGCACTGACTTATTTGTGCTTTTCGCATGCTTCACCAAGTCGTATATAACGCCTTTAGTCTTGTTTGTTCCCATGCATGAACGAACCGCAACGGCTCTATAATCAAGAACATCGCTCCAATCACGTTCGGCCAGGTTAATCTCATGAAAGTTTTCAATCGATGCAAAGTTATCTTGTCTGAATTTCGCATTTGAAAGCCGTAATACATCAAGGGCGTGCTTCCCTGAAGACTTGCCCCATGAATAAAAGTCACTATTGGGTCTGTCTCCTCTAACGAAATTTGAGTTAATAAACTCGTCAATCAACAATGCAGAGTTTCCAGAATTGAAGAAAGCTTCTTGCAAGAACATTTTAGTAAATAGAGAATTTCTCTGACCTTTTAAAGCCCCCTTCTCTGCGAGTTTCTCTAATTCAGGCATCCACGATTCTCTATTTGTTGTATGCATAAATTTGCTTAACTCAGGGCTCAGCTTCTTATTAACTTTCCCTTCCTTCTTTAAAGACGTTTTAATCTTCTTTCGAGCAGCCTCTTTAATCTCTCCGGGAATCTCATCCAAAGACAAGGCCGCAC
>FLOH01001511.1_pt1 | contig 36334 bp, 49 predicted proteins | sample 756751 | NCBI WGS metagenome assembly FLOH01 (sample SAMEA4026879, study PRJEB14308) | marine metagenome | biome: coastal water; material: water | depth 74 m
TACGCTTGCATAGTAAGGGTCGTCCGAACGTTCTAATAGACGATTTTGGCAAGAATATCGTGCCCTGGGACAAGGCAGGGGGCATAGCAATCAAGCATGATCCGTATGATGAAAAGCCTACAATCTCAGCATTAGAGAACATATATCTCAAAGATGAGATAGATGAAGCGAGTCCAAATACACTAGAGGGTAGTTTTACTCCTGATCTTCAATACAGCAAACTTTGGTTGCTAGATGAAGTACAGAAGATATTAAAGAAAGCCAAAGTAAAACAGTTAGATACTATCTATAATTTAGGTAGTTGGTACAGCAACATGGGATTGTTCTTGGTCGCTAACAAGTTAGGATTTGACAAGTTAATCAATGTCGATATAGACAAAGATACATTGACAACAGGCAAAAAATTATTAGATAAACTCGGCATCTCTGACAAAGTAGAACACATGAACAAAGATGTTAACACATTAGACTACAGAAGTGCTACAGCACCCAGTCTTGTTATCAATACATCAACAAATGACATTGATGGTGATGATTGGTTAAAGAATATACCTAAAGGCACACTCGTTGCTTTACAAGGAAGACACGGAACATTAATAGAGTTCGACAAAAAGTATCCATTAAGAAAAACTTATTTTTTAGATGAAGTTGAACTAGAAGATCCTGAAACTGATTACGAAAGATTTATGAAAATTGGTGTCAAATAGTGTATGTCATTTACCATTTATCAAAATAACGAAAAGCAAATAGAAATTATAACCCGTCCTAAAATGGGAAGCAGTACCCTACAACATCCAGGGGGGGTAATGTATAATAAAATAAGTAAGTTTGATCTGCGTCATGCCAATAGAGATTTAAACGACGGCTGGATTAGATTTGATGGGTATGAAGAAAACAACAACAATCATTTTGGACCAACTAATTTTGACAATCTAACTTGGTTAAAATATCTGGACACAAACAATACTAAATATTTTTTATATCGCAACCCTATACAAAAATATGCTAGTGGATTAACTCAAATTTATTTTTATGGCCAGGTAATGATTACGCCTCTACTAATTGTTCCGGAAGGTATGGATCCTAATAATCCACAGAAACATCTAGTGTTACCAAGCGATAAAGAACTGCACAGAGCAAAACCAGGAACTAAATCTGTAAACCCGAACTATGTTAGCGAACTCTTACATTATTATCAAACACAACCAGATAGTTTTTTTGAAAACTACGGAGATCAAATAGGAGAATTGGATCCTTCTTATAAAAATCTACAATATACTGATCCTCATGTAACTAGAGGATTAATCCATGCAGTTATATTAAAATTTTTACTGCCTCGTAAAACTCGCCTAACACTATTGGAAGACTTTGATCCTTTATTAGAAACTTTAAGTGATTCTTCTCTGACAATACACAGAGCTAATGTTACCAATGACTCAGATGCGATACAGCCTGGATTTGCACTTGATATGCATAACATTAAAACGACAATGGCTAAACGGTTCAACGATGTTATTACCAACGAGTCTACTGACTATTCTAAATTTTTAAGTTTAGAAATTAAAATATGGGATTGGTTACAACAAGGGGTTGAGCCAATAGACATCTTAAAAATGATAGTATCAGAACTTAACTTTGACCGGCTTAACCGAGTAAGGTCGCCGATATTGTTTAAAGACCAATACCTACATATAATATCAAGGTTAAAACAAGAATTAAATACGATCTTTTAAAAGATAAATACTAATATGGACTTCAAAAATATTATAAGCACGATTGACGGACTTGCCAAAGATGATGACAACATTGTCTTTCTACATGACTCCTTTGATTTAGAATTAAACGAACATTTTGTTATTGAAACTGGTGTTGTCGGCTTCACAGAAGACGGAATTATCCTCGAAGCAGATGATGAGACGATGGAGTTTTTAGAACTTAACGACATGTTAGCCGAAAATAACTTGGCAGAAGACGAACTTGACGTTGTTGATGAAGGCAGATACAAATACAGAGAATCTGAAGATGATGAGTTAGATCAGATAAAAGAATTAGCAAACATAAAAGAAAATCCAAACCCAGGTGATTTCAATTCAGCAATGGCATCACCGATTGGTAGTATCAACAAGAATGATGAAGAACGAGTAGCAGACGCAAATGTTACCGGTAAAGATCCTCTTGTTGTTTCAGAAAAATGGTCAGGTGATACTGAGATTAAATCTACTGGCAAATGGGCTGATAAAACTATTGCTGAATTAAAAAAAGCCCGTTCAGCATTAAAAAACAAAGAAGACAGAACTAAAGAAGAAACTTCTAAGTTACGTCAAATTAACTTTGCTATACGATCTAAGAAAGATTGGAAAGGCGGAGTAGCAGAAACTGATATGCCTCCTGAATCATCTTTAGACTTAACGTCTCCAATCAGTGGCGGTAATATGAGAGAAGATGTATCACTTGATGAAGCCGAGTATCAAGGACGCAAAGTCACACTTAATAAGCCAATGCAAGGTGATGTTAAGAAATCAAAAGTTTATGTTAAGAACGCAAAAGGTAATGTAGTCAAAGTTAATTTTGGTCACGGCGGAAGCAGTGCTAAAGGCAAAACAATGAGCATTAAAAAGAACAATCCAGAAAGACGTAAAGCATTTAGAGCCAGACACAATTGTAAAAATCCTGGTCCTAAATGGAAAGCACGTTATTGGTCTTGTAGGGCTTGGTAGTTTTATTTGAATACTCTAGGTTCTAACTAAATATCAGTATGGCACAAAAAGACACTGATAAAGCACGATACGAAGTTATCACCCAAGAAAATGATGATGGAGATTTAATTATTCCTATACCACCATCATTGTTAAAATCTTTAAACTGGACAGAAGAAACTGAACTAGCCATTGGTGTTGATGAAAATGGTGGAATCTTTTTGAAAAAAGCAGAATGAGTAAAGAAGACCATGTTGTATTTGTCGGAAAAGTAATTCAAGTTCTACCGAACGCAAGATTCAAAGTTCAATTAGAAAACGGGCATGTGCTTCTGGCATATGTTGGCGGCAAAATGAGAAAATTTGAAATTAAAATTATTATGGGAGACGAAGTACAAGTAGAAGTGACCCCATATGATCTAACGCAGGGCAGAATAGTTAGAAGAAACTAACATGGATCTCCTTCAGAATACGATCAAAGACCCATCCTTTAACTCTGTAAGCCATCGCTGTAAGGAAGTCCCAGATGTACTAGGTCCTAACCTAGACTTTAGAAAATACTTTCTTGTGTTAGGTGACAATGCAGGATTACATATGCATAAGCCAGTCGAAGAAACTTGGCCTTATCTTGTATCAAAAGAAACCTCTTATCGTTATTACAATGCTTGTATCATTGATGGTGGATTAGAGGCTGTCAGATTTAATCTACTAATTTGGTTAAAAAAATACTCTCACAATCTACCCAAAATGATATATATTTCATGTGAATGGGCGAATCGTTTCTACGGCGTTGAGTATGATGAAGAGATTAAGGAGGCATCAACGTTGGGAGATGACGCTGGATATTTTTTAGGTAGACAGAAATTATTCAGTGTGCTTGTCGAACATTTAGATGTTCCTATCTATCAAATACTGCGTTCTACGGACATTCCTGTACTTATATCAAGCAATGTGAAGAACATTATAGTAGATCATACAGATGACATAGCAGTCACACAGAGTGTCGTAGAGGGCTTCAGAGACGCTCAGAGGGCTATATCTGTATGAAACGTATGAAACAGCCTTTCGACACTTCACCATTTGCACAAGTTGACATGGTTGGAGATCCAGAATACAACTCATTTGGACACAGATGTAAAGAGATTGCTGACTTAGACTTCGACAACTATGTTCTATTCGCAGGGTCTAGTCACACAGTGGGCTTGGGAGTGACTGTTAAACAGTCATATCCTTATCGTGTGGCAAAGAAGTTAAAGTGTGATTACTATAATTTGGGTGTAGGTGGCGGGGGGATTGATGCTGTAGAACACAACTTACTCTCTTGGTTTACATTATACGACAAGCCTCCCAAATATATATTTTGTGAGTGGCCTGACTATGCACGATATATGAAACAATTACCAGGTTATGCAAACATGACGCCGGCAGGCAATTGGACAGATCCAGAATTCTTAGTAAAGGCAGACTATCCGTTACAAGTTAAAGAAGAATTAGTATATAAATTAATAAATAATCTTTCTCCTTGTCCTATCATTGATATCCGATATTCTGGAATGGCAGTAGTATCAAATAATTCATACACCATATGGCATATTAAAGATGATATAGGCACAGATGGTGATCACGCAGGGCCTAAATCTCATAAAACAACAGCGGAAAAGATTATAGAGTATCTTAATACTAGACAAGTAAGACCTGGTACTCAGGGCCTAAATCTAATAAAACAACAGCGGAAAAGATTATAGAGCATCTTAAATTCAGATAAATACATATATGAGACAATACAATCAAGTTGTAACCGAAGCAAAGAAAAAGATACAACGACCTTCTGATATTGAGATCATTCCACTTAACTTTGATGCAAAAGAAGTTAAGCCTGTAATGAGTAAAGATACATTAGACTTGCACTATGACAAGTTAGCAAAAGGTTATGCGAAACGGTACAACGAGAAAGAAGGTGATGCTGAGTTTAACTATGCTGGGGCGTTCTTACACAATGTTTATTTTCCTCAATTTAGACAAGTAAGACCTGGTAACGTTCCGAACGGACCGATAGCAAACTTCATCGACAAACACTTCGGTAGTTTTGTAGAGTTTCAAAAAGAGTTTGAAGTAAATGCGATGAAAATTCAAGGGTCTGGTTGGGTATACTTAGCCGACTCTGGAGTCATCAAAACAATTGAGAACCATGAAGTCAGAGATGACATCTTGCTATTAATCGATTGGTGGGAACACGCATTTATTTTAGACTATGGATCTGACAAGAAGAAATATCTTAAAGAGACATGGAAGATTATTAACTGGAACGTAATTTCCACACGATGGGGGCATTCGATAAGAAAATGAATCAATATATAAAAGTAGCAATCATATTAACAATACCACTACTAGCATTTGTAGGTAGTTTATATGCACAAGAGCATATGCCACTGGGCATTGGCAGTCACATGCAACATGAGGCTCCAACACCGCCTCCTGGTTTAACTATTTGTAATGGAGAGTTTGCTCTTTGCGCCGCTAGTACATGTAAGCCAGTAATGAATGAAGACGGGACACAACGAATGATTACTAATTCACAAGGAGAATCATATCCTGAAGTAGTATGTCGTTGTCCTATTTTGAATGGTCCAAACATCGCTGATACATCTCTAGGTAACATGCAAGGTAGTTGTGAGGCTACTGATAAAAATCACGTTTGGAGTACATTCTGGCCAAGATTAGAGTACCCACAAGAAGCAAATAACTTTAGCCACAAGCCAGAAGACATGAAAGTTGTTATACAAAATTGTCCAGCCAAAGATTTACAAGGCTACAATGCTAGTAACTGTTTTAGTTGGAACTGTGTCAAAGGACCAGACGGTATTGCAATATGTTCTTGCCCAATGGGACAAGTACCTCCAGCTACTGGATTTTTAATTGAAGCAGGTCAAGGTGATCCTGAAGCATGTAATCAACATCCAGTTAGTTTTCCTTATTCCCCTGCAGGTTCAGTGTTAGAAAAATACGGAATTACTGTACAAGAAATTGAGGACGCAAAATGATTACTATAACTGAAGACGCACAAGAAAAGATTAAAGAAGTACTTGAGGACGAATCACCTGAGACTCGTTTACGCATGTACGTAACAGGTGGCGGATGCTCTGGCTTTCAATATGGGTTCTCTATGGAAGAAGGTCAAAACGATGATGACTTTGAAATTCCTGCAGGAGAGACTACTGTATTAGTTGATGCGTTGTCTATGCAATATTTAGAAAATGCCAAAGTAGACTTTAAGAATGATCTTCAAGGCTCACGTTTTTCTATCAGTAATCCAAAGGCTGAAACAACATGTGGTTGCGGGAGTTCGTTCGCACCTTATTAATAGTAGTCTTTCTTCCTAATAGATAAATACAGTATAAGGAACGAGACAATTATGGCAATTTCAGGACAACAAAGTATTAACATTGGCCTACCCAACGAATCTGTGGGTAGTGATTCTCTGTATACTGCTTTTACAAAAACAAATACTAATTTTGGCACGTTGTTTGCAAACGCAAGTAACTTCAATACCTTCACAGCAAACTCAAATTCAGGTCTAACTACATCATCTAACGCAACATCAGGTACTGTGTATTTTGACAATGCCGGTGTTAAAAGTTTAATTGCTGGCACAGGTGTTTCACTTAGTGGTAGCACAGGCGATATCACTATTTCTGCAACAGGCGGAAATGCTAATAGTGGCGGAACTGTTACAAGCGTAGCAATTGCTAACTCGACTAGATTAAGTGTTACAGGCGGCCCTATAGTGTCTGCGGGTACGTTTAACATTGACTTAGCAACATCAGGTGTCACATCTGGCACATATGCTCAAGCAAACGTTACTGTAGATACATACGGTAGAATCACTTCCATAGCAAACGGAACAGGTGGCGGAACAGTTACAAGTGTTAACTTAACCGCAGGAGCAGGTATTACAGTTGCAGGTGGACCAATTACATCTAACGGTAGTATCACAGTTACAAACACCGGGGTCACACGATTAAACGCTGGATCTGGTATATCATTAACTGGTGCTAATGGAAATATTTCTATTAGTACTTTAGGTGGAACTGGTACAGTACAAAGTGTCGGAGTTTCAAGTAGTACATTGACTGTTACAAGCACACCTATTACATCTATAGGAACTATAGGCGTTGAGTTTAATACAGTACCAGTTTATACAGTAGCCGCTAAGCCGGTATCAGGAGTAGTTGGACAACTAATTGCGATCAGTGATAGCACACCGGGCGGCAAGATGGCATACTATGATACAACAAATACACGTTGGTCATATGTTAGTGATGACAGTGCTGTTTAACTCGGTAAAAGAATAAATAATACTATTAGGGGATAATAGACAATGGCAACAAATATTAAAATAACAGCACTCAATGATATAACAAGTGCAAACATGACCTACAACGATATAGTTGCTGTAGTAGACATGAATGGTACTCCAGAAACTAAAAAAGCGAATATCCAATTAGTTGGTAATCTAATTTTATCAGGTTCAGGCGGAAGCAATTTTGCAAAAGCGGCTCAGGCTACTAACGCAGAAACAGTTTCTAATGCGGCTCAACCAGCAATCACTTCAGTCGGTACTCTAACAGCAGTGACTGTGACAGGTAACGTAGCGGCAGGTAATGTATCAGGCACTGGCGGTGTCTTTACATATGTTTCAGGCGATGGAGCAAACTTAACAAATTTACCAAGTGGTTCTAACAGTGCCGCAATTGCAAACGGAACATCTAATGTAAATATCCCTGCATTAAATGGAAATATCAATACTTCAGTTGCTGGCAACGCAAATATTTTAATCGTCACGGGTACTGGTGTAAATGTAGCAGGAACATTAAATGCTACAGGCAACGCAGTTGTTGGAAACATTAGTGCTACTAACTTAGGCAATGTTTCTGCTGTCAACTTAGACGGCAATGTCTTAAATATTTTACATGGTGACGGATCTTGGAGTGCTGACGCAACGTCTTATGGTAACTCAAATGTTGTAACTTTAATGAGTGCATTCGGCTCAAACACAATCACAACAACTGGTGTTATCACAGGTGATGGTTCTGGCTTATCTGCTATCGCAGGTGCTAATGTCACAGGTGCTGTTGCTTTAGCAACAAGTGCTACAAGTGCTAACGCAGTCGCAGGTGCAAACGTATCAGGTGCTGTTGCTTTAGCAACAAGTGCAACAAGTGCTAACGCAGTTGCTTACGCAAATGTATCAGGTACGCCAACATTAGGTAACATTTCTACAATTAATATAGACGGTAATGTTTCTAATGTTCTCAGAGGAGACGGAACATTTGCCGCAGATGCAGATACTGCATACGGTGATTCAAACGTTGTTACTTTATTAAATGCATTTGGCTCAAACACAATTACAACTACTGGATTAATTACAGGCGATGGTGGTGGACTATCTAATGTTAGTTTAGCAACATTCGCAGGAACAGCAAACGCAGTTGCTTATGCAAATGTATCAGGCACACCTACTTTAGGTAACATTTCAACAATTAACATTGACGGCAATGTCGCTAATGTTCTCAGAGGCGATGGCACATTTAGTGCAGATGCTAACAGTTCTTATGGTGATAGTAATGTAACTTCATTATTAGGAGCATTTGGTTCCAACACTATCACAACCACCGGCATAGTTACAGTAGGATCAGTCACACTGCTCAATAATGCTAAAATCAAAGACACCGCCGGCGATGCCGTGGCTTTTGGTGTGAATGCTGGACTGACTTCGCAAGGCAACTTTTCAGTGGCTATGGGTTATTTGGCAGGTACTGACACACAGGGCACAAGAGCAGTGGCCATTGGTCATTTTGCAGGAGAAACTTCACAACGTGCCGATGCTGTAGCCATTGGATCACAAGCAGGTGAAACCTCACAAGGTGTCGCGGCAGTGGCGATTGGGGCGCTGGCCGGCGAAACTGCACAGGGCAACAATTCAATCATCATCAATGCCACTAGTGCAGCCTTGAATCAGACCACGCCCAACACATTCACTGTAGCACCAGTACGCAATGATACTTCAAATATTGCCGAAGTCTTGTTCTATAACACTACTAGTAAAGAAGTTACATATAGTAACACGATAAATGTTAGTGGCAACATCTCAGCCGGACAATTCATTGGTGATGGTGGCGGAATCTCTAACGTAGCAGGTGCGAATGTAAGTGGAACAGTTGCATTAGCAACTACATCAGAAACAGTTTCGACAGCCGCTCAACCAAACATCACATCTACAGGTACATTAACATCATTAACAGTATCAGGAAACATCACAGGTCAGAGTTATATTTCTGCAACAACAGCAATACAAACTACTCCAGTAGTAGTTGCAAGTTTGCCGGCAGCCGCAACAGCAGGTTCTGGAGCAAGAGCATTTGTATCAGATGCAAACGACACAGCATTCAATGCAATTGTAGCAGGTTCTGGAGCCAACAATCTTCCAGTATTCTCAGACGGAACTGATTGGCGTATAGGTTAAACAAAAAGCGAACCAATAAAAAAGGGCCCTAAAGCCCTTTTTTAACGGATGTAGTTATTAACTAACTACAGCATCAAGCACTGATTCTAAGACTGCGTTATCCGCAACCTGCTGTGCTTTACCACGTTCAAGGATAGCATCAAGTGATAGATTCACTTTGTAACCTTTACCTGATTGCTTCTCTTTGTCTGCAATAGTGTCAGCAATAATAGCCTGATCTTCAGCAGATGCGAACATCCGATCGTTTGCCATATACCTAAGACCGTCAAGTTTAGTCATTGCTTCAGGTAGAGTGATAAACTCGCAACGAGTCGCACCACCCTTGCTGAATTGCTTGACCCTACGGACCATGTCATCAGTGAAACGAACTTTAGTGTCGCCGTTGTGTGTAGTAATACCGATTACTGAAAAAGTTTGAGTTGTCATATGTGTATCTCCTAAAAATTAATATAACTAAGTTTTCTTACAATTTAACGTGGAACTCCCATTCCACACTTACTATGATATCAGATAAGTTTGGTCTTGTCAACCGTTTTCTTACCCAAAATCACAATTCTTTTAACATCGATTTACGGTTTCGTAAATCAATTGACTGCCATACAGTGATTTCATTATGTTGAGTGCATCTATTGCATTAGTTGCCGTCACTTCAACACGTTGAATGTACCCACCGTCTGTTTTTATTTGTGACCACCATTGATGGGAATCATTTGATTGTCTATATTCTACGCCATCTCTAATATAACTCATTTGTCTGTCCTCTTATTGATTGTTAAAATACTATTATACTGCCTTTCTTACCCAATGTCAAGCCTTTTTTGAAATTAATTTGAAATTAAATTGCGTTGAGAATCAACGACTTAGTGATGGGTATAGAAAATATGTCTGCCAATAGTAGTCACAGGGGTCATTTTAGAAGCCCATTTGGGGTTTACATAGTCTGCATGATAGTAATGAGAGTCATTCAATCCAATAACCCTTTCACCATTTTCTAGCACATTGAGTGCTACCCTATAGGATTCTTCCCAATTCTGACCTTGAGGGCGTGTCCAGTGCTGGGACTTTTGATTTGCCCATGAGAATTGATATCTATCTAAGACTACTGAACAAATGTTATTTGGATATTTCAGGCTTTCAACACGATTCAACGTGATTTGTGCTACAGCATACTTTCCAATTGTAGGTTCAGTCCCTGCTTCATGGAAGATGTTCTTGGCTAGACAGAATATATCGATATTTTCGTATTCAAGACCTTGATCGGGAAACGACATGATCGATATTGGAGGTTCTTTTAATTCGGGTTTAGGGGTGTGTTCGATAATAATCCTAGTAGGGATAAACACATTGATTTCAGTACTAGGGTCTTCGGTGTAGAATTTGTCTACGGTTAGTACTAAACATAAACAAACTATACTTACTACAAATAAGTTTTTCATATTTTCTCCTAGAGTATATATATTTACCCCCGTGACAATTCTATGTAAACTAAGTTATTATACTCGGTAATGAATTAAAAAGCAATGTATTATTTACCCATAATACATACCACTAAATACACATATGAGTATACATGTAGTAATTCTTACCTGTCCTAGATACAAACATCATTTGCCGGCGGTGTTAACAGGGTTAGAACTAATTGAAGATACAATATCCGGAATCACTATTATCTCCCCTGAACCGGTTGAAGTTGCCGGCTGTGTTAATTTACTAGACCGTGATCTGTGGGAGATCATTGATCCAACTTTCAAACACCAACGATTGTGGGATAATGTTTGGTACAGACAACAAGTATTTAAATTATACTTAGATCAATTTATTATAACAGAATGTAACAATATTCTGATAGTTGACGGCGATGTCATAATCACAGCACCGATAAGATTTATGGAAAAGGATCATACTAATTTTTATATGATACCTTTTTATAAAGATGATCAGGAATCTTATTACAAATGTGTTCATCAATTAACTGGACTAAAAAGAAATACTCCTTTTTCCTTTATTGCAGAGGTTATAGTCTTCAATAATGTTATACTCAAAGAACTACGAAATCATGTAGAGACACATACCGGGCATACGTTTTTAGAATCGTTAGACACTGCCCTAGATGAGAGTTTAACTATGCATAATCAATTTCTTGCTGAGACACAGTTAAGTGAATACGAGTTATACGGGACATTTGTTTTTGCAAAACACAGAGACACGGTTAATAAATTAATAGAGCCAAATCCGGTTCAATTACGAGAGCAAGTATTGGGTATTGATGTGAGAGGCTGGCAAGATTTAAATGCCGAAGACTTACATTCTTTTATTTGCACAAAGTCTACCCATGTATTTCAGTCAGTAAGACTCATTTCAGTCAGTAAGACTCATTGATCCTCGTCATCTATTACTAGCCAGAAACACAATAGCAGTACCATTAGTACTAGTACTATGCCTTCAACAACATCTAGTTCAGAGTTGGTCATCACTCTTTCTTCTCCTCTTCGTGGTTTAATCCCATAAATTTTCGTAGTACTTGCCAAACAGTTTGAAGCCGTTTGTGATACGCTTTTGGTATGCCTTACGCCCTTCCCAATCAATTTCAAAGGTGTCATTTGGACTCTTGACCATTTCGCTCAAACCTTTATGCTCACCTTCAGTTATTTCAATCCACGCAACATCGTGTTCGCCTGATTGAAACTGTTCTTCCCAGTCGTTGTGTTTGCTCTCAAAGGCAAAGATTATTTCGTCCATCACCCAGTCCCAACGCTCAAAGAACTTGCTATCAGTCTCACCATTTTTAGTGTATGCTGTTAGTTCTTTTTTAGTAGGCCGCAACTCGGTAGGAACATCTTCAGGGTACACATAAGGGCCACCTTGCTTGGTCTCTTTGAGTTGCTTGAGCATTGGCAAGATAATATATGCAAGGGTGTGATCCATGCTCCAAGTATCAAAGTCGTCAATACGAACTGATACTTTCTGTTTGTTTTTAATCCCTAACTTATATAGGAAGTTGTGATACCAACGATGTTTTGGATATCCACTAATTTTAACTTTCATTATTAACCCACCTTAGTTGTTTTCCGTATAGTATTTAGCTGGGTCGAGTGTACTCCAATCAGTATCTTCTGGCATCAACTCAACTGCATCGCCAAATTTCTCTTTAAACTGATTCCATATTCCAGCGTTGTTCATTCTCAGGCGGTATTGTGATAGATGGCACTGGTATACTGAGCCACTTTCTCCATAAAAATCCACATACTCTTCTCGGTATACCACTTTTGCAATGCCGCTGTTGAGTCGCCAACTGTCGCCATCTAAGTAACCACCACTCCATCCACCTAAAACTTTGTAGAAGGTATCTTGACCTGGTTGCATCATCTTTATAACTACCCAATTGTCTGGCCGGTATTCACTCATCTTACTCTCCTCAACTATACGTTAAATTCTGACATGTTACTACGGAATTCCAGTTCAGTTTCAAATGCAGTTTTAATTGCTGGGTAGATCCGGTTCTGGGTTTCAAGTACTGCTTCAATATGAGCAGTATCCATATCACACAACTTTTTATAACTTAGCGGTTGGTCACCGTTAATGCCATATGTTCCCCATTTACATGCTTCACGCACTTTATCATGTCCATCATCTATGCGGACAGTTAGGTACTCTTCATCACCATTAGCACTGGATCTAATGTAATCTAACCCACCGTCAATCATATACTCTTTACCGTTCGCATCCTTGTGGGTAACATAATCATGTCGGTGACGGCTTTCAATTATTGTACCATCTGGTGTTTTTAATGCATTATAAATTATTCTATCATCAGTCATTACTGCCATCCTTAATTATAATCCATAGAACTAACATCGGAGAAAATAGACAAAGCAATACGAATAATTCATAACTGGTCATTATCATTTACCTCTTTGTATTCAATGAAGGTATAAAACTTAAACCATAGAAATGAAATATCTAAGCAATGCTCAACTAATGATACTGAAATAGAAGGGAGCAAATACACAGTCTTTTCGTAAGTCCACTGATTGCTGAATCGATATACTCTTTTACTTGTAAACATCGTAACCTCATTATGTGGTACGCCTGGCTGGATTCGAACCAGCGACCTACTGCTTAGAAGGCAGTTGTTCTATCCACTGAACTACAAGCGTGTAATACACTGTACGTCCTTGTTGATTGTAAGTGGCGCGGCTGAAGAGATTCGAACTCCTGACTTCCTGGTTCGTAGCCAGGTACTCTATCCAGCTGAGTTACAGCCGCGGGCCTTGTTAGTCTTTATATAAGACTTGGGTAACATTTTTAATAACAAAACTGCGCCAGCCTTCTGCGTTGATATCGTAGACTGCTAGACTGTTATTAGGATTTTTAATTGTTCTTGCTGGCTTCTCTTCTTCACCTTCTGTCACGACCTTCGCAGGAAGTAATGTAGGGTTTAGAGTACAAGTCATTACTCGCACATCGCCATTAAGTTTAGTGAATGTTACTTCAGCAGTCTTAGACTGTAGTTCATGTTTAAGAACTGTTCTGAATGTAGTCCAATCTTCATCGTTCCAATCTTCTACTGGTTGCAATGCTGTATCTCCTTTTCCGCCACCGCGTGTTGTGTCATGCGTAAGAATGCCCGTCACAAATGTAACTTTAGTATCTCCACTAAAATTATTAATCTTCGGTTCTGAATGTTCTTGTCGCATATGTAAATAACTCATTTTTGTTCCTGTTAAAAAAGATTGAGAGCAAACAACAGTACAAATCTTCAGATTTGTAACAAATCTTCAGATTTGCCTAGCCCTTCAGCGGGCGCCAGCGCCTGCTCTCAAAAGGTGTAAGACATGCCCCTTAGCAATTTATAGCAATTTACGTTGCGATGTCCTATGTGTCTATTATACTACCTTGTGGGAGTTAAATAAAGCATTTTGGGTAGATTGTTCTTGGCTTCCGTTTCCGTTCACCATACCAATTTTACCACCTTGTGCTACTATTCTATCAACCAAGTCTTCAAACTCAATTGGTTTCAAGTCTGTGTGTTCAGCAGAGACGCACAAGAATCTAGGGTCAATCTTTCCTTGAGCATCTGTAACCACAGAATCATGTAGATGGCCATGCACGTTGCATCCGAATCTGCCCAACTGATCAACATGTATTGGTATGTGAGTGAACACTAACCCGTTCATTACATGACAACCTCTAACATCTTTGAACACATCTACGTACTTGTGCAATTTCAAGTTGTCGTGGTTACCCTTGATCAATATCTTAATGCCATTCATTTGCTTGACTTTATCAAGTCCTCTAGCATTGAAGGCAATGTCCCCTAACATGTAGACTTTATCAGTCGGTTTGACGAGTTCGTTGTGCAATTGAACCATTGCATCTTCCATGTCTTCTACGGTATCGTACTGGCGTAGTTTTTTGCCAGCCGCATCTGTGAACTCTACAACTCTCTTGTGTCCAAAATGCAAATCTGCTATAAAAAACTGTGCCATTTTCTTTGTCTCTTTAATTTATATATCATTATACAGTTTTTTAACCGCCATGTCAACACCTAATAAATATGTATATGAATATATTAATACCCGCCGCAGGTCTTGGCACTAGATTCAAAGACCAGTATGATGGCCCAAAAAACATGATTGATGTTAAAGGCGATCCTATGTTGGTCGCATCAGCAAAAAGTTTGCGAATGTCTAGTCCTGAACATACATTCATTTTTGTTATACCAGAAAACGATCATACAGTTGAGTTAAAAGAACGACTCACTATAGAGTTCCCCGGTTGTAGAGTACTGAACATAGCAGGTGAATCACAGGGGGCGGCAGAAACAGCAGTATCAGCACAAGGGTTTTTTCCTGAAGATGAAGAACTCCTGATTGCTAACTGCGATCAGATCATGGCATGGAGTGATGAATCACGTGATAAAATATTTGACAAGTTAAGAGAGTTTGATGCTGGTATTGTTACTATTAAAAGTGATGACCCTAAACACAGTTATCTCAACTTAGAAACAGGTGAGATTGTAGAGAAAGAAGTTGTAAGTGATCAAGCATTAGTTGGATTACATTATTGGAAGCACGGTAAAGATTTTATCCAATCTACTAGATTGATGATGCAGTCTGGAATTAAATCCCGTGGGGAATATTATATCGGACCTACATACAATTGGTTCGGTGGCTCTGCAGGGTATTATGAAATAGAAGAGAACGAAATTCATTTTATAGGCACACCAGAAGACTTACAAGCATACCTTGAAAAGTGATTGTAGGCAAACTCAGCGATACGCATCGAGGTTGGGTTGTTGGAGATTTCGAACCCAGTCTTCTCAAAACCAAAGACTTTGAAGTAGGTATACTCACACATCTAAAAGGTGAACAGTGGCCTGCTCACTATCACAAGAAAGGGACAGAGTATAACATTCTAATCAAAGGCTCGATGAACGTGTGTGACACAGAATTAACAGCAGGTGATACGTTTATCATCGAACCCAACGAAATAGCAGACCCTACTTTCTATGAAGATTGTACGATTGTCTGTATTAAAACCCCAAGCGACACACAGGATAAATATATTGTATGAATGTTAAGTTTATATTTGATGTTGACGGCGTATTGTGTGACCGCGGCCAATTAATTGATGAAAAATTCAAATGGTTCTTAGAAGATTGGGTAAAGGATAAACAATATTATCTCGCTACAGGCAGTCCTAGAAACAAAACAATCTCACAAATAGGCATGCAACTTGCTACCACTTCAAGTGGTGGATATCATTGTCTAGGCAATTCAATATGGCCTGCCCATGGGCATGAAATAGAGACAAACTACATTCATTTTACAGATGACGAAATGGAGCATCTAAACGCCTTCTATAGTCACAGTAAGTTTGATCAGAAAGCAAATTGGGAAGAAGTAATCGATCATAGAAGAGGAAGTGTTAATTATTCTTTGTGTAAAAGAGGTGGTTCGATGGAAGAACGAGCAGAATACATGGAGTTTGATAAAGAATATAACGAGAGAGAAAACTTTGTGTACCAACTAAACACAACTTTTCCTAGATTTGATTGTTACTTGGGCGGGGCGTGTAGTGTTGACATTGTATTACGTGGTGCTAACAAAAGACAAATAATAGATTTAATATACGAAGCAAATGAAGATAAAATTTATTTCTTTTGTGATTCATTTGACAAATATGGCATTGATACTCCATTAGTAGATACATTAGAGCAACCTTTTTTTAAAGATATAGGAGAAGTATATAAAATTACAGGTGGCTATATGGAAACTTGGGAGATACTAAAATCGCTAAAGACGGAATAACATACATTGCCCATAGAGGCAATACAGAAGGACCTAGTGAGATGGAGAACCATCCTGATCACATTGCAAAAGCACTTGATCTAGGGTTTGATGTAGAAGTTGATGTTAGAATAGTTGATGGAGCAATGTTTTTAGGACATGACGAACCTAAATATGAAGTAAGTCAAAAGATACTGATGAGTAGTCACATTTGGTTTCACTGTAAAAACATAGAAGCATTAAAATACATGACAGACAATTTTGGTTCTAATAGACTAAATTATTTCTGGCATGACACTGATGATTATGTGTTAACAAACAAAGAATACATTTGGACTAGTCCAGGATACAATCTAACTAATCGCAGTATCATGGTAATGCCAGAATTGGCACACGAAGATTGGTTGGCATATACAACTAAAGCAAACTGCTATGGCATATGTAGTGACTATGTGCAATACATAAAAGAAGAAAGAACATGAAATTAGTAGTATTCGGTGATAGTTGGGCTTATGGATCTTATTTACAAGACAGAAAAAACAGCAGTTATGCAAAATTGTTACAAGAAAAGTTAGGAGCAACATCAGTTACTAACAAAGGTCAATCAGGAATCTCAAATTTTACTATTATACGAGAGTTGTTAGTTTGGGTAGCGACACAAGATACGAAAGATACATTTGTGAGCATCGGATGGACAAGTCCTGAGCGTACTGATATATTTCCAGACAAAAGTATTATGTATCAAGGGGCTGGTCGTCCATTTTGGCAAACAATTGGTCCATGGATATTTAGAATGGAGGAAAGGCAAGGACATTATCCTATTAATTACAAGTTTGCAAAATATTTAGAATTTTACTACATGAATTTTAAAAATCAATACTCCTGTTACTTAGATTGGATACAGCAAATTATATTAGTTCAAAATACATTAAGTAATTTAGGTATTAAGTATCATATGCATCAGGCTATATACAACAATGATCATTATTTTAATGGTAAGGATGAAATACAACATCAAACAATACATAATCAGGAAGGACTAGGAGGAATAATTAGTAATAAAATGTGGAATGAACAGATATCATCTAATAATTTTTTACACAAAGAAAAACTATCTGATATGAGTTTGTACGGGTATTTAAAAAATAATAAATTTACTGATACAGTTTTTAATGATTTAGGATCTCATCCAAATGAACATGGACATGAAATAATAGCAGAATTATTATACAAAGATATAACAGAGAAGAATTTAATATGAGATTAGTAGGAGTAGGGGACAGTTGGTGCTGGGGTGCAGAATTAGTTGACCCTATTATCGATCCTGAACCAATAATGAACATGCCAGGTGGTGGCTTTGAAAGACAAGCCATACCCGAAAACATAGCATACAGATTAAGGCATCGTTATATCAATAGATTTGCAGACATGGTTGGTGCCGATGAATTAGTAGATTTAAGTGAGCCGTCATTATCAAACGATGCTATGATTAGGGTATTATTCGAATGGTTATCGACAGAAGGGTATCTTACAGGTAGAGATACTTCAGACTTGTTTATATCTATCGGTTGGTCGAGTCCTGAACGCAGAGAGTTTCATACTAGAAAGCCTTGGCGTCATAGTAATACCGGTTTCGATGATCATAAAATTGCATTCGGTCCCTGGAGTATGGATCAGGATCACGGAGACGAAGATTTAAACAGGTTCTTTCGTTTATACTTTGATAAATTTTGGTCAGAGTCTGAATTTATTCACAGACACATCAATCAAGTTTGGCAGATGGAAAAAATACTAAAGAATTACGGCATTAAGTTTGTTATGCACCAAGCATTCTATCATCACCATGAGAAAATGATTTATGATTGGGACGATAAAGAATACGAAAAGAACTTTAACAAGATTACTCCTGGAGATAAAGTATTATGGGAGTCACTTGATAAAGATACATTTATACAAGAGACAACAGCATGGCAACACATGCTAACCAAAGGACCTGCTGAAGAAGTTTTTATTGTCTTTCATCCTAGTGCTGAAGGACATAGACATTGGGCTGAGTACTTATACAAGCATTGCGTAGAAAAGAAATTAATATGAAAAAAAAAGAAGATATGAAAATTGCGGTAATGCTAAGAGGGCATGTTCGCACATGGCATTACATTTATCCACTCGTTTTTGATTTTTACGACAACCTTGGTGGAACTGTTGATTACTATTTTTGTACATGGGACACTTCTAATACTAAAGGAGTAGAAGAAACTTTTAAAGGCAAAAATTTAATTAGTTTTCAGATTTTACCACACGACTTAGAGCCGCCAGCAAGACATATGCGGGCTGGGGTCCCGTATAATTTTACACTAAAAGGCAAATATTATAACAGTGCGATGGGTCCGCCATACATGAACAAAATGATGGAGCCGTATTTAAACTTAAAAGAAAAAGAAATGGGCAGATTTTATGATGTGGTCTTTGATACAAGACCTGACATATTGCCGTCAATTAAATACGAATTAACACCAATCTTTCCAGAAGCGAACACTGTTACAGTAACCGGCTTAGAGGTTCACACAAACTTAACTATTCCCAGTCATCCAAAGTCTGGCATAAAAGATATTGCTGTACAAGATTGGCTTATGATGATGGGTAGCAAAGAGTTTAGAAAAATGGCTACTAGATATGACAGTGATAACTGGCTTTACAAAGCAACTGAAGGACCAGGATGTCAGATAGAATATAGAGAATATGTAACAGCACAAGATTTAAATTTATGCACGAGTGATTGGGTGCAGGGACTAATGATTAGACCTAATTGCTTTACGTTAGATTGGATTTATAGAAATGACGCAGATGCTATACAAGCAAGTTCTAGTGGGTGGGCTTTATTAGACAAAGAAGAAAAAACAAGATTATGTGAAAGGTATGGAGTTGCTCTATCTGATTACATAGACACACACTCTGCTACTTGTAAGATTTAAGTAGTTCTTGTAGTAACTTTGGTTGTCGATGTCTAACATCTGCTTCCCAAGGCAACATTAGATATTCTTCATACGGCAAATCTGCTATAATTAATTCATATGTTTTCGTGTCCCAGATAAAAATACCATCTTCTGTTATCATCAGTCTGCCTTCATGCATTTGATTAACGTGTATAAGTTCATGGACTAGAGGCACCATGAGATCATTAACAGTCAGTGCTAGACTCATTCGAATAAGATTGGTATTTGTATTATCTAACGATGAATCTGCATATTGATTTTTTGCCATGTTAACAAATTCAACAGTAAGATTCTCTGGCAAGTCTATAAGTTCTGCCATCAATAGACAAATGCTCCTTACTATTTTGCATTTGTCTGCTTCTTCGTAGCACAAAATATTTGTTTTAGGAAATTTAAAATTTATATTCATGCATGTATTTACAACTAAATATGGTATATGGCTAACTTAACAGATTTTATAACAAATTGGGGAGAAGTCGTAGAACTTGATTTCCCAAAGATGGACTTAAACCATGTCAGACATGTTTGTGACAAGCATCCTGCTTGGAAAGAATATCAAGGTCACAAACAACCTAACAATAGATTTGGTCTAAGTGTTACAAGTTTAGATGGACAGTTTGACGGACCTGATTTAAACAGTCTACGAGAGTGGTATAGGTTACACGGAGAATCATACACAGAAGGTGATTTTAAAACACGAACAAATGTCTGTGCATTGATTCCAGAGTTAGACGAGTTTCTAAACTTTTGGGAACCTAACTTAGGGAGAACACATTTCTTAAGATTAGATCAAGGAGGATTCTTTCCACCTCACAGAGATAATGGGGCAATTGTTGCTGTACCTACATTTAGAATCATGGTGCCGATATACAATTTTGGCATTAATGACATGAAATGGATACACGAAGAAAAACCGCTAAGATTTGACCTAGGTGGAACATACTTTGTTAACACAAGCAGACTACATAGTCTGTTTAGTTTTGTTGACAACTGTCTAATGCTAGTGTTAAATATCAACACAGATGAGCATATCTTAAACAAAATGGTGAAAAAAATTGTCGCAGTTTAAAGCATATTATAACGATTGGTTAGATGTCAGTGGACTCAAATCAGGTAACGGAAAAAATCACAAAGTAAATTTAGATCCTGAGTTTTTTAATAACTTAGCTCCGTTCAGTGATGCAAAGAAAAAACGATGGCGTATTGAAGCCGCTAAACGATGTGCAGAAACATTGGGGCAATTTCCAGCATTATGTTTCAGTGGGGGAATTGATAGTCAAGCAATGTTACATTGTTGGGCAGAAGCAGACTTAGAAGCACACGTGATTATCTTTACATTTAAAGATGGTTTGAATAAGCAAGACTGTGAACATGCTAAATCATATTGTCACACGCATGATATCCCTTACAGAGAGATTGAATTTGATATTGTACAGTTTTTGACAAGAGATAATGTTACAGTAACCGAGAGTTATGGAGGCGTGAGTCCGCAATTTAATACGCATTACAGATTTGTTGAAATATTAACTCACATGGGTTATACAGGCGTATGTTTTGGGGGACTTGCACCGGACAGAAATACAGGTGTTTACGGAATGAATCAGCGTAGAGTTTCGTTGCATTGGTCAATTGTAGATAATTTTCCTATCCCGGTACAGGGAAGTTTTTTAAGTTTTAGTCCTGAGTTGTCTTGGGCAATTACATTGCAAATGAAAGATATAGAAGAACCAAAATATGAATTTGGTACTCACACAGAACAGTTAGAAGCAGAAGCACGAAGATATGAACAAAAAGTTCTAGCCTATAAAAAATGCGGGTTCGAAATTATTCAACAACCTCGTAAGTATACAGGTTTTGAATTAGTTAAAGAATACTTTGAAGAACTAACAGGAGATGGCTGGTCTTTTGAAAAGAGATTTAGAACACCATTAATGCAAGTAAACGGGGGAATTTACAACAAAGATCGTGGAGTTTATCAGATTGATTTAACTGATGAACAATACAAAGCCATAGATTCAATCTACCTCAAGCACTTTCCCCCTAGCGATTGATCCTCTGCCAGGATTAGAATATAATTTACCCCCTAGAAATTGAATAGATTTTTCTAAGTTGGTTGTTACCCACAATCTGTTTGCCCAATGAATTAAGTACGGACTTGTCACTATCCCTTCTAGTCTAGGATCTTTGTAGGGATTAAGATGTGTTACTAGTATTTGATAATGTTTTGCATTTACTTCAAAATTTCTTATATTAGTTTCTTCTGTTTTAAATCTTTTGTTGACCCACTCGGGAGTTGCCCACACTGGATACTCACTGTACAATTTAAAAGGCAGTTGTTTGTTTATCTCATCTAGTTCTTCTGGCTTATCTCTACCCAAAACACCTGTGCATATGTTAAGATAAAACCACAAGTCTTTCCATTTTGGTGTTGGTCTTACTTTAGGAAAACCAAATGTCGGCCAGACTTGAATTGTTTGTCCTGTTTGTAGCAAGATCGTTAATCCTTCTTTAGATCGAGGATCTTTCCAATACAAGTTCTTCGGCCAGTCATCACTGTTTTCAATTCGAGTAGTCATACCATCTTCTAATTCCCACTCAGTTTTCGGTTGGACTGAAAAATATGATTCATACCAACCAAAATTAAGTACAAACTGAATGTTAGGATATTTAGTTGTTAACTCTGTTGCATAAAAAACGGTGCGTTTAGCATTCACTGCTATGTTACCATTTAATATAACGATATCGACATCAGGAAGATTTAGGTCAGCGAACTCTGTGGGTTCATTGAATCCATACATAAGATCGTGTATAACGTGAACTTTAAAAGACATACTGATATTTAGCGGGGATAAATACAGATATAATTAAAACCCTTTCTTGTGACTAGAAAATAGAATCTAGCAAAGTAAAGATAAATACAACTAGTAGCACACAAAACATTGGAGCACACAAGCATGAGTATTAGAGTTACATTCGATAGTGACGAAGCAACGGTCGCCTTCGCCACTAAGTGGGGATTACCAACACCCATCGGAAACAGTTTAGACGCTAGTTTTCATTTATTAGAGCAAGCCACTAAGGACGCTACAGTTTCAGTTGTTACACAAGTAGACGCAACTGAGCATGAGTTTCTAGTTAAAGGTACACAATCTGCAATTGAACAACATGCAACTGTTGTAGCAGATTTAGGTAACGGCTGGTTTAAAGTTACATCAACTGCTGGTACTGAGTTAGCTAAAGTAGTCGATGCTATTGACATTAACAGTCAACCAATTCAATATTTAGCAGTATCTAATATTTCAACACCTGCTGTTGGTTCATCTGATCTTGACCCGTTATCTGCTGAAGGTCAATGGCCAAGAATACGTGTTGCTAGCCAATATAGACCTCTACAAACTTCATACGCAATGCATGACATGACTTATCTGTCGAAGCCTGAATTATATATTATGGACTCTGGAATTGATTTTACTCACCCCGAATTTGATGATGCTAGTTTAGTTAAAGAAGATTTTTACACCCTTCCTGCGTTTAACGGGGATTATTCAGACCAAACAGGTCACGGAACTGCGGTAGCAGCCATGGCTGTAGGTAAAAACTTAGGTATCACAACTCATTGTACACTTCGAAATGTTAAAATCGGTGGTAAAGTTGATGGCGTAGATTATGCGGCTAACCTTATTGAAGTGTCTGAAGCGATTGATGCTATTATAGCAGAAGTTGCGGTAGATCCCAATAAAACAAGAATTGTTAATATGTCTTGGGGTATGGATCGCTCTAGTTTCTTAGATGACAGAGTTCAAGGATTAATTAATGCAGGTGTAAGTGTTATCTGTGCGGCAGGTAATGGTGGACAAGACGTTGAAAATGTTAGTCCGGCAGGAATAGACGATGTTATTACCGTTGGTTCTATTGACAAATACGATATCCCGTCAGGTTTCAACAACATCTCTCCTGGAGATTCCGGATTAACAACTGCAACTGGTTTAAGTTTAGATATCTTTGCTCCAGGAGAAGACGTTTTAGTTGCACAGCCGGCGGGCATAGAAAATTCAGAACTAACTGGTGATGGTCTATACGGCGAAACATCAGGTACATCTCTTTCAAGCCCAATAATTGCTGGCATCGCAGTAATAATTGGTTCAATGAATTCTTCTGCTGTATTTTTTGATCATATCAAAAGTACAATACTTAGCACTAGTACTAAAAATGCGTTGTTGTTTGAAGATGACACCTTCTCTGAAAATCAAAATGCATTAGGGTATGTCTTTACTGCCGATCCTCTAGCATCTTACAAAGAGACTGGCATGATCTCATACTTAGGCGTAAGTACTGGTAAAGATCCTGATCAGGAAGACATCGTTTGTGACGTAAACTCAAGTTTAACTGTTGATACTATACACGAGATGTTTGACGATGATACTCCAGTTTATAGTCTAGTATGGAATGATGCAGACATCGAAACAAAATACAGTCCTTATGTAACAATCGATAGTAATACAGGTGAAATTACGATCAGACCGGCTTCTGGTGTAACATTAGATGAAGCCACTAAGTTAGAACAAGTAGAATTTGTAGGTAGGGTTGCAACAACCAGGGTAACTATGGACACGAACACAATATTCTATTTTAACGGAAACGCTGACTACTTAGATACACAAAACTCTGACGTTACTCTAGCCCTAACTGATTTAAATACAATTAGTTTCTTCACTGCATGGTGTGGACAAATTAAGTAAATTTATAATGTGAAGGATCTGCATATCACTAAATATAGATATGCAGATCATTCACATTACTAGAGATACTCCAAACAAACACTGGTCAATACAAAACACGTTAGATGCCTATGTCTACAAAGACGTGTATTCTGATGCTATATATTCTCAACTAGAACAAACTGTACTTTCACAAGTAGCAGTGACGAATACATCCACATATAAGACACACGGAACTACTTTTTCTCATAATAACAAAAAGTTTAGTCTTGTTTCCCATAAACAAAACGACAGAAATCAAATAGTTGTTTATGATTTAACATTCGAAAAAGATTATTGGCATCAGACAAAAGATACGATACATGATTGGTCTTGGCAATATCTACAAACTAACATTCAGCCGTTATTCTATCGGCATTTAACTACACTTAAAAATTTGGAGCCATTTGCTGACGAACCTGAATCATGGATTCCGTATCGTTGGCACTTTAACTATAATTTGTATAGTAAATATCTAGCATTACATACAGACATGGCTAACACATATTTTAACACACCTATGGCCTGGACAGCAAGAGCCAAATCCGTAACATTTTATCTACATGATTATGTGGAGAATGGAGGGGGTGAGTTTTATACATTAGACGGTGACTTTGTATATCGACCTAAGAAAAATGAAGCACTATGCATCAATGGCAACGGGGTAGTTCATGGTGTTAATTCACACATGACTGATGACGGCAAACCACGACTAGCATTTACAGTCAGATGGGCACACAAAGATGATTTATATTTACCTGGCCATCCAGACAAAACATTATATAAATTAGGATTAACTGTATGATCATTTATAAAAAAATTACATGGGAAGAAATTCTTCCTATTTGGAAAGAACATCTACCGAATATGTCACCAGAACAAACAAGTGCAATGTGTTTCTTCCTAGCAACGGATACGGAGCATTACGATCAGCCAATCTATGATTTAAAGAACCAATCATTTTCTCCTACATTTTGGGGTGCGTTTCACAACAGCAAACTCGTAGGTGTTAACTCCGGACACATGACACTAGATAAATTATATAGATCACGCGGTCTGTTTGTCTTTTCAGAATACCGCGGTAGAGGCATTGGTCAAAAATTATTAATGAGAACATTAGCACAAGCAAGGCATGAAAACGCAATTGCGTGTTGGAGTTACCCAACAATGAGTGCTATGCCAACTTATCGCTGGATGCAATTTTGTACGAAGACTCCATTTTTTAACTTTCAATATGTACAAAGCAAACCTGATTCAAATGGTATCGTGTCAGTGAATATTAGAGCGGGGCATGTCTTGGATTTGCCAGGCATGGTGGAGTATCATACGGTTTATTACAGAAAAGATTAAATGATTGGTGCTAAAGAAAGTGCTACTGATGCTACAATCATTACATAGCACAATGTTTCTGCTTTTTGGTCTACTTTTTTGAAGATGCCTGACTTGTCTACTATTTTTAAAACTAATGTCATTATAGCCTCACAATTTCAATAGAATCTTGTCTACATATAGTTTCACTTACATGTAACTCATCAAGTAGTTTGTAAATTGCCATTCGGTGTGATGGAACATTTCCAGTCTTTATGACTATTGGTAAATTCCACATGTGTTCTACGATTTGATTTCTTAGATGTTTTTCTAAACGATCTTCAGATGTATTAGATACATCAATTTCTTCTTTGTATAGCCAGCCCATTTTATTTCCTCTGTGTGCGTGTTATGATACAGGAGAAAGACTGATGATCGATGATACAAAAATTATTAGCAATGCAAATATTTCTAATTGATCGGCTAGTTTTTGTTGACGATGTTTTGTCATTATAATCCCATATGCGTTACTAATATCTTATTATAACTCATAGTTATAAAAGACTTCCGCCTCTATTTATGCGTAGTTTTTAAAAACCAGGATTATATATTGCTTTTTTGAGTTTTTGGAAAAGCCGTTTTTACACGGCTTAGTTTTATGATTGACTAACTTGATGTAGACCGTGTTCTCTATCTAAAAATTTCCATTCGACTTTAACTGGATCCCATTCTTCTAACTCTGCGAAGATTAATTCTTTGTCAAACGGACCGCATGTGTATACATCTAGTTGCACGAGTGCCGGACTACCCTCGTCCCATACATGAATTGCAATGTGACTAGTTTCGATAATGACTACGCCAGTGATACCTTTATTTCCAGGTACGTCTATATATGATGTGATTGGGCCTTGGCAAACTTTCATGCCAATCTTTTCTACGAGTTGATTTAACCAACTATGAGTCCAGCTAGGGTCTTTAGGTGGATTGTTTACTTCTGCTCGAATAATTAAGTGCTTGTGTTCTGGTACTACAACTGACATTATTATCTCCCTCTTGTTAGTTTTATAATAATATGCCCTATGTATTAGAGCATCTCTATATTTATATTTACAGCCAAAAAAAAGCACCGTTAAAAACAATGCTTTTAAGGTGTGTCTGTCTTAGAATGTATAAACGTAGTTCACAAATAGATTGTCTTCGTCTAACAGTCCAGAAGCATCATCAGCAGTAAAGTCAGTGTAACCAACTTTAACATGTCCTTTCAGAAGATCGTAACCTTTTGAAATCGCCCAATGTGTTCCTTGTCCTTCTGCATCACCATACGCCATGTCAACAACTTTTAACAAGCCTGTTGAAAATTCTGTATAGTCAGATGCTTCGTCTTGTCCCATATAATGAGCCACTGTAACACCTGCTAGTGTAGCAGAAATTAGGATTTCTTCATAGTCTAAAGATGAGTTTCCGCGGTATCCGTAGTCTATATAGGCTACATTGAAACCAACGTGTTTCCAATCTTTTTTGAGGCCGACAACAGTATCAATTTCGTGTTCGGCATTACCGTCACCAAAATCAACTTCTGATACCCAAGCACTTGCGTATACACCACCTATGATATCAGCATCTATTGATGCAGACAATACGTGATTACCTTCGTGCTGTGAGATTCCTCTGAAGACATAATCTGATCCTATGCCAACACTGCCACTAAATGTGGATGCGTTGACCCCGTTTGCAATACAAACTAATGATAATGCTATCACTAATTTAATCACGTTATCGAAATGATCTTTTACAAGACCTTTAAGTTTCTCTAACATAGTTCTTTCTCCTTTGCTTTTGAGCAATTGTTATTATTATAAATAAGATGGGTTAGTTCTTATTTGCGTTTTGCGTTTTTATAATTACTGATGCTACCTTTGCCACCGCCAGTAGTACCACCTTTGTTGCTATTTTTTCTTTTGTTAAAAAGATAATAAGCCGCTCCTGCGATAATAACTATTACTATTATTGATTGAAAATCCATAAAATTCCTCCATAAGATTTTTTTCAGTGTAGTCAACTATTAATAGTTTTCCTACACCCATATTTAGCGATTTTTGGGTATGTTAAGTAGTAGAATACAATATATAGTAGTATATTATATCATATTAATAATGATATAGGATAAATAACAATATAATGAAAAAAGTTCAAATTATTGGATATAATGTCGGCTATGGCGGCAATATATTAAGATTTTTATTGTCTCTACATGACAATACTTTTCCTTTATATCCAAAAACAATGTTTGGCAAAGACATGCCTAGACATGAAATTTATTCATTTAAAAATCTACAATGGAAACATGGCAACTGGGCAGAGTATGAAACATCTGATGCTTGGCGGAAGATTGGCACGGCTGAATACTTACAAAAATTTCTAGCACAAGATGATTACAATACTCTAACTGTTGCTGATCACCCTGACGAGTTAGATTTAGGAATTTTCAGAAAACCAAACATAGAGTTAAGTTTTTTGACAATTGACATTAGTGAGAATTACGAGTCTCTTATCCAAGACTTTTTAAAATTAAATCAAAAGATAGGAAACTATTTTCCCCTTGAAGGATCAGAAAGACATAATACAATAAACGAGTTGCTAGTCAAATACAAAAAGAACTTTCATCCATATTCTTTTAACCACGATTGTTTTATCGAAGGCGAAGAATCATTTATGGAAGAATACAAAAGACTATTAACACATCTTAACTATACTCTGGACGAAGATGTATTAACAAATGCGATGACGTTGTATCGTGGTTGGTACAGTGCCAGAATGATTAAATTACCCAAATAATCCTATATTTAACAACAATTTAAGAATACTTCTTCTTAGACCCCTCAAAATCTACTAAATATTAGTGAGGAAATACAATTATGTATTTTCGATTGAGGAGGACTCAATATGAATAATGCAATATTATTAGTCAAAGATTTAATCTCTGGCTTAACTGGTATCTTCGTAGGTCTAATTGGACTTGGCGTAGTATCAGGAATTGTTTTCGGTGACCTACTTGGTGTCGATGTAGTTGGTGGATTGTTAGGATTAGTTACAACTCTCGGCGAAGCCGGATTTGTTGGACTATTAGTAGCAATCATTCTAGTTCATTTGTTTACAAAAGACTAGTAACCTACTATATATTTAAAGCAGGGATAGCCCTGCTTTATTTTTGGCTAAACGTTTGCATCGACAAACGCTTTTTCAATTACGAATTGTCCTCGTTCTCTGTTTGACCCTTCTGTCATGCCCATCTTTTTACACCAATCAACTACATCATAATTGAATTGTAGATTGCCACATGCCATAACTCTATCATCTTCTTTTAAGAATCTAAAGTTAATTCTTTCATCACCCTCGCCTGTAACGAGAGCAGTGTATTCAAGTTTGTCTCTGAGTATTTCGTGGATGTCTGGTTCTGTATCTGCGAACGCATTCTTTAGTTCATCATAGTAAGCCAAGTCTTTACTGTCTCTCACACTGTGAACTAAGTGTATGTGATCAAATCGTTCTATGATATCAAGGTCTTTGATTGTTGACATAAAGGGAGCAAGACCAGTACCAGTTGCCAACAGAACTAATCGTTTGCCACCGTCTGATAAAAAGTCATTGCGTAATGTGCCTGTGCATTTAGGCAAGAGTAGAAGTTCATCACCTTCTTTAGCGTTTGCTAATTCGTTAGTAAGAGGGCCTACATTCTTAATGCTTAGAAACTCTAAGTAGTCAGCCCAGGGCGGACTAACAATGCTATATGCTCTAATAACATTCCTTCCCCATTTCTCACTGTTAAGTCCGATCATCGCAAACTCACCAGAGTTAAATTTGAATGAATCACTTCTAGTTGTTCTAAAACTAAAAGTTCGATCTGACCAATGTGTTACTTTTGTTATCGTTTCTTTTAACATAAATTCCTATACATAATATGGTACGAGTGGCCGGACTTGAACCGGCACAATATTTCTATCGAGGGATTTTAAGTCCCTTGTGTCTACCAATTCCACCACACTCGCTTAATTTTGTTTACCCCATTCAAGTTTTTCTTCTAGTGCGACTTGAACACCGTGTATGTAATCTCTATCTTCTTCACTTAGCACTTCCCAAGCAAAGGTAACTTTGTCTAATAAGTCTGTTACTTTTTCAGGTTCAGCAAGATGTTCGTTTGCTTCCATGATGCGTTGTATCTCATCCATTCTCGCAGTCAACTTTTCTCGTAATTTCATAAATATTATTCCTAATCAGCCAGTTGTTCTATTTAACTTAACTGTTCTTTGATGTAATTTTCTAAGAAAATGTTGGTTTGATTATGTAATGTATCATAATCTAACTCATGGGTTTTCTTTTTAAATAACTCATCAAAACTATAACCTAAACTTGCTACAAAGGCGGCATGCCAAGGATTCAAGTGCATGAATTCTCTTCGTTCTTCATTTAGTATGTCTGCTTGTGCTACTGCCTGCGTAGAAGTCCACTCATCACTTGTCCACTTATAATTTTCCCCGGTAGGGAAACGATATCCGTATTTTTCATACTCTTCATCGAAAGTACTTTTCCAAAGTTGTTCAGGTTGTCTGCTTATACTGAGTGGTGTCCAGCGCCAACTATGCATGTTGTTGTCAAAACACCAGCGTTGGGTGTCGTGTAAGTCTTGTTCAGATTCACCGTTAAGCCCTGCGATAAGCCCTACCTCAAAAGCAACTTTATCACCCCACTGATCTTTTAATTGTAGTAAGTAATCTTTGCCATGTTTACCGTTCCATCCTTTTCCTACAACTTGACTTGCTTTTGGATGGAAACTTTCTATACCAAAGTAACATGCTCTAAGTCCTGCTTCAAGCAATAGATCAGCCGTATAGGGTTTGGCGCCTATTAAATCTAATCTTATATAACCTACCCATTCTAATTTGAATGGTAGATCGCTAGAAATCTTCGCAAGTGCTTCTAACTTTTCAATACTTTCATTAGCGGTATCATCCATCATCATATACCTAGTAGTACCGAAACGTTCATAATTGCTCATAAACTCATCCTTCATTAAGGCATAATCTCTGATGTATGTATTTTTCTTTTTACCTAATTCAGCAAACCTACAGAATCTGCACTTAAACTGGCAGCCTCTACTCAATTCTATAGATAAAACCTCGCTTGGTTGAATAAAGTTATCATCAAGGTAATGTCCTTTATTACACTGAATGTCAAAGGGTTTTCTAATCTTAAACTTATCTGATCTTTCGTCCAAATATTTTAATAGGCTATTTTCGCTATATCCTGCAAAACTTTTCCACTTTAATCGTAAGTCTAGTTTAAGATAACTATTTCTACTACCACCTAGGACCCAATCAAGTTTAGGAAAAAGATTTTCTAAAAACCCTCTTGCCCTCGACACCCAGTCAGGTTCAATGGTACTGCTCTGGTCTATGTCCCAAAAAGTATTACTTACACCGATGGCGAGTGTATCCTTATCAATGTATTTTTTAGTTATGTTAACTAATTGACTAGTAGTCATTAGACTTGAAAAGTCTATAACTTTTACAGAATAGCCCTGTGTAGTCAACCAACTTGCTAACTGATGCGGACCTAAAGGTCTGACCACAGAATGCTTGGTAAACTCGTAACTATTCCATAATATAAGATGAGCCATTATTTAATAACCGTTGATGTAGTGTAAAAATTCATAGACTTTCCATAGTATGGCGGAAGATGAAGGATTCGAACCTTCGAAAGGTTTGACCCTTTGCTGGTTTTCAAGACCAGTGCATTCAACCGCTCTGCCAATCTTCCAAAAATGGTGGAGAATAAGAGAGTCGAACTCTTAACTCCTCCGTGCAAGGGAGGCGTGATCCCATTTCACCAATTCCCCATTAGTGGTGCCGGTTGCCGGGATCGAACTGGCCACCTGATGATTACAAATCAACTGCTCTACCAAATGAGCTAAACCGGCATATACTATATTTAGATCAAATTATAGCATACAAAATAAATTTGTCAACGACATGTTTTCCCAATTAAATACTAGTATGGATCCTTTATCGTTTTCTCACGGACAAACACAAAGCAAACTTTGGTTATGTGAAACTATGGAACCCCATTTGCCACAAAACGCTGTAGTTGCTATATTAGGGTGCTGGTATAACATGTTAGGTTTTATGCTTATAACTCGCAACAAACATTACTATCAGCATGTCTTGGGTGTAGATATCGCTTCAGAAGCGATTACAGGGGCTAATACGCTGTGTGAGGGGTATATGATTGGCTCTGATTCGATCATACAAAATGTCTGTGCCGATGCTAATACATATAATCTACAAGGGCATAACGTCATAATCAATTGTAGCACAGAACACATGACTGATGAATGGTTTAATAATGTTGATCTAAATGCACTTGTCTGTTTGCAAACAAGTGACCTTGATAACCAAGAAGAACCCTGGTTAATTAGTAATCCAACTAAGAGCCTAGATGAGTTTGTCGCAAAGTATCCTATGCGAGAGATATTATATTCGGGGAGTAAATTCTTCCAATATCCAGATGTCAGTTATAATAGACACATGATTATTGGTAGAAAATAATGTACTCTTACAACGAAATTAAAACAGTTCACTTAGAGATCACTGAGAAGTGTAATGCCGCATGTCCTATGTGTGCTAGAAATATCAATGGTGGAGAAGATAATCCTTGGTTACACAATGCTGAACTATCTTTGACTGATATACACACGATCTTCCCAGATGCTTTCATTCAGCAACTCAATCACATGTTTATGTGTGGTAATTACGGAGACCCTATTGTCGCAAAAGACACACTAGCAGTCTTCAAACATTTTAGAAAAGTTAATCCAAACATATACCTAAGTATGAACACAAATGGATCAGCAAGAACACAAGCCTGGTGGAGAGACTTAGCCAAAACAATCGGCACTGACGGCTATGTCATCTTTAGTATTGATGGACTAGAAGATACAAACTATCTATATCGTAAGAATACTGTATGGGAAAAGATCATAGACAATGCCAAAGCATACATCGAAGCAGGTGGAATTGCTCATTGGGAATACATTGTTTTTGAACACAATGAACATCAAGTTGAAGAGGCCAGAAGACTTTCAGAAGATATGGGATTCACAAAATTCCAAGTTAAAAAGTCTGCTCGTTTCTTTTCTAGTGTGTCTGGATCCACTAAGTCATTTGTTAAGACAATCAATCGTAAAGGGGAGGAAATCGTCATCAGAGAGCCCTCAGACGCTCTCTACGCTAATCAAACTACTAAAGAGATGTCGAGTATAGCCGAAGAAAAAGAGATATTATTTCCTACTAAAAAAATAGATTTGCTTGGTAAATTAAACCCAGAAATGTTTGATTCTCGTTCAAAAGTACAGCAACATTATGACACAACCTCAATCAAATGTAAAGTAAAAGAAGAGAAAAGTATCTATATTAGTGCTGAAGGAATCTTACAACCATGTTGTTGGGTTGCTGGGCAAATGTACAATTGGTATCACACACCTAAAGGCAGTCAACTTTGGAGTTTTATTAATAGAGTAGGAAAAGATAAGATCAACACTCTTAATCACACCCTTGAAGATATATTAGATAATGATTACTTCGGGTCTATTGAGAGGTCTTGGGATAAACCTAGTTGTAATGAAGGCAAGTTGCAAGTGTGTGCAAAGACATGCGGTACTAATGATGCCTTTGCACAACAATACTTATAAAGTACAGCCGCCTACTTCACGTCCAGCTGGTGTATTCGCACATGCTTGAATAGCATCTAACACTCGTAGAGTCTCTTGTGCTGATCGTCCTGTGCTTAGATCGTTTACAGTAACATGCTGAATTACATTGTGTGGGTCAACAATAAAGGTAGCACGTAAACATGCTCCTGCAGGATTAAAGAAGATACCTAATTGTCTGCATAGACTAAAGTTCTGCATTTCACCATCAACCATGCCACTTCGCTGAGTATCTGCAAACTGATTGTGTTTGATTTCTCGCAGACCAGGATGTTCTTTTTGCCATGCTAGTTTACAAAATTCATTATCGGTACTACCTGTCAATAAAACGGTGTCTCTGCTTTCAAATTCATCATTTAATGAATCATAGTCTATAATTTCTGTTGGGCATACGAATGTAAAGTCCTTTGGATAGAACATTAGAATCTTCCACTTACCTTCAAAAGATGTTTCATTAATCTCAAAGAACGGATCTGTGTCTGGTTGACCTGGTTTAACCCCTGTTACTTTAAATGGTGCTAGTTTATCACCTACTGTTTTCATTCCTGCGTTGCTTGGCATTGTATACTCTCCTGTGTGTATGCTCATGTATTTACACTAGTTTTATTACATAAAAATATTTTTTTAGGAGAAAAAGGCATATATACTTATAGATGTCACAAAAATGACACACAATAGACACATCTGTCACAGTCGAGGAATTAGAACACATGATGAGAAGAATATACAAAAAATTTAACAAATTGATGAAAACTGGAAGAATCCACAAAGTGTGGAACAAATCAATAGTTTAATATTTACCCAAGGGCAATAGACTGACTTAAGCCTTTAGCCCTGTTATAAAAACAATTAGCAACCATTTGATTACTTAATTTACTAAGATGGCGATAATCTCGACCACGATAGAAGTAATTTTTACATTTCGGAAGGATAGCTTTTTTGAACAAATACCAATCTGCTTTTCCTATTAGGGTGGATGCATCATTATGGATAGTTAGGTGCTGATAAAGATTTTCTAAAGAGGGCCACTTAGAGGTAGCCATGTCTTTATAATCATCCTCAACTAAGCACATAAAACTTGCATAAGGAATATCTGCTACGTTAACTGAGATGTCTTTTAGATACTCATGTGCATCTGGAAAATGTGAATATATAACTTTTAATTGCTCCTCTGACCATACCCAGGGAGGATCAAATACTACATGAGAGCCAGTCGGCCATTCATATGATTTTAAAACTTGTATTTTCTTCTCTGTTTCTACACCATTAACATGCATTTGATCTACTATTTCATCACCGTGTAAGTTATACATACAAAATACATGTTTTACATCGAAATAATTTCGTAATTTTTCTGCGACATTGTGATATGATTCTGGTCCTAAACGAATGATTCCACAGTTAATTGCTGGCAAGTTAAGCATTTTACCTAACAAATGTGGCCAACTATGTTCCATTGGACCACCCACGTTTAACGTGAAACTATCACCAATACATAAGATTACTGGTTGTTTGTAGTATTCATCATAGTCAACATTATCCCTAAGTCCCCAAGAATTAAACGTGTATGAGAAATTTTGAAGAGGATGTAGTTTGCTATATTTAGTAACAAACGGAACGTTGTTTTCTCTATAGAATTTATCTCTGCCGACTGAATCAACAGTTTTATTTCGGTGAGACAGAACTTGTCTCCATAGTGATTTCTTTAAACCAAAATTGGCAGGAGTTAAATCGACTGGATTAGCGGGTGTTAATTCTACTGGCATTACTAATCTAACTCTTTGTTGGTATCTGTTGTGGGTTCAGATTCTTTAGGCGCTTCATTATTATGGAACGTTTTTTGTCGGCGTAAGAGAGCCACTCTGCGATTTCGTTGTTGGTTCGACCGCAACCTTTGCATAGTCCTTCGTCTGTTATTTGACATTGTTTAATACACGGTGATTCAATTGACATCCTTTAGTAGTTGTTTTTTCCTATAATCACTGACTGCGGATTTAATAGCATCTTCTGCTAGTACCGAACAGTGGATCTTGACTGGCGGGAGTGCGAGTTCTTCCGCGAGTTCAGTGTTTCTAATTGTTTCTGCTTTGTCGATGTGGATGCCTTTGACCCACTCTGTGAGGAGACTACTTGAAGCAATTGCAGACCCGCACCCATACGTTTTAAACTTAGCATCTTCTATGACTCCTTGTTCATTAACTTTAATCTGTAATCTCATCACGTCACCACATGCTGGTGCGCCTACCATCCCAGTCCCTACAGTGACATCCGTGTCGTCCATCTTCCCTACATTTCTAGGGTTTTCGTAATGATCTATTACCTTTTCACTATAAGCCATGAGTATCAACTCTTGTTGATACTACATTATTCATCGTCTTGCTCATGCTAGACTCCTTTGTCTACATCTATTTAGTCTTGGACCTCTTCTTAGTGCTTGTTGGAGCGTCTTCTGGAAAAAGATTAATTTGCTCCCAAGGCAAATAATCTTTACCAAAGTGTCCATAGTTTGTAGTGCTAGAATATATAGGGGAGAATAGATCAAATCTGTCAATAATTCCTTTAGGAGATAAGTCTACATTTTCTTGTATCCACTTAGTCAAATCTCTACTATCTCTATCACTTTCTACATAAACACTTGTTGGTTGTTCTACACCAATTGCGTAACTTAATTGAATTGTAGCCCAGTCTGCTTTACCAGAAGCAACTAGATTCTTAGCAAGATAACGAGCTATGTATGCGGCTGATCTATCTACTTTAGTTGGATCTTTACCAGAGAATGCACCGCCGCCATGAGGCGCTAATCCACCGTATGTATCAACAATAATCTTACGACCAGTTAATCCAGTATCTCCATCAGGCCCGCCGACAACAAATCTGCCTGTTGGATTGATTAGGTATTCAGTCTTATCATCAATTAACTCTTCTGGTACTATATTAATAATCACTTCTTTGATTTGATCTCTGACAGAATCAATATGAATTTGATCTGAATGTTGAGTAGAAC